>Ga0209124_10000363_pt1 | contig 26806 bp, 31 predicted proteins | sample BarGraIncu01122A_FD_184502 | JGI IMG/M metagenome (GOLD analysis project Ga0209124, IMG submission 184502) | Arctic peat soil microbial communities from Barrow, Alaska - Barrow Graham LP Incubations 011-22A (SPAdes) (version 2) | ecosystem: Environmental > Terrestrial > Soil > Wetlands > Peat...
ACAGGCCGATCTTGAGATCCTCATGCAACCGCAATTGAATTATTTTTGTACCGACATTCCTTTCAAAATTATTTTTCATGCCATCAACCCACGCAAAAACGAATTAATTTTCGAAGACAGGTCTGTAAAAGTTTTCTCTATACCATTGAAACACAGAGTTCCTTGCTGTGGTTTTCTGTTCGAAGAAAAGCCTAAGGACAGGCATATTATCCGCAGCATGATCGATTTTTATAAAATACCGACCTGGCGAATTCCTAAAATAAAACAAGGTGAAGATTTTGAAACAGAAGAGGGTGAAATCGTTTTGAATTCCTTGCTGACCACCGAATGCGAACCTCCTAAACGATTTGCATATTGTTCGGACACCGCCTATTCCGAAAAAATAATTCCAATGATTGAAGGCGTCGACTGTCTGTTTCACGAAGCCACTTTTATGGACGACGAATTGGTTCGGGCCAAAAACACCCAACATTCCACAGCGCGTCAAGCCGCTGAAATTGCGAAAAAAGCGAAGGTAAAGAAACTGATCATTGGTCATTATTCAGCACGCTACATTCATCAAAACGAGCTACTGGCTGAAGCAACAGCTGTTTTTGAGAACACTGTCCTGGGTGAAGATATGACCGTCTACGAATTTTAGCCACTTGCCCGCAGAGCAAAATCCAACAAAAAAGCGCGTCTTCAACATCGGGAAACGCGCTTTATTTGTTATGTAGCTTAACGACATTATTTTCTGAAAACACGTCGTAAAGAGCGAATCATTTTATAACCTATCATTATTCCATCTAACATATTCAGACCCTTGGTAAATCGTCCAAAAATATATGATGCTACTGATGCTGGTGAAAGTAGTTGCTGAGACGAATCGACAATTCGTATTTTTTGATATTGAATCTGCTCTTTCAATTCTATTTTTCGAATAGATAACTCATCCAAGCCATTCACTTTTTTCTGTTGAGTCGAAGTTGGTACAATTTCCATACGTTTATTTGTTGGGTTTTGTCAAAAACAGATTGGTAAGAAACTTTACCAATGGATTGATTACTATTTGCCTGCGCAACAAGACAAAAAACACTATTAACACAACATAAATGCCGGAGATAATGCCAAAGCTAAGCGCCAAACTTCCCAAAACAGGTTCGAGTGCATAGGCAAGAGAAAAAAACAAGTAGAAAAGTGCACCTATCGCCAAAACGAGTATCAGGGCGATTATCAACAAAGCCGACAATAGAATTGTCAACTTTTCTACAAAATCAACCTTGACATATTCGGTTTGTAACTCAACATATTTCTTAACATCATCATATAGTTGTTGAAAGTTAGTTGAGGGATCTTGATTAGTAGTCATGCTTGGATAGTTTAAAAAATCATTTTGCTTCGGGACTCATTTCAGATTTAATCTCATCAACCAAATCTTCCATTTCACTCTTGCTAAGCTTAATGCCTCTTTTTTCGAGTGCTTCAGCAATTTTTTTACGTGTTTCTTCGCCACTTTCGGGGGCAAAAAGTAAACCTAAAACACCACCAATAACTGCGCCTCCTAAAAAGGCTGCCAAAAGACCGACAGGATTTTTCATGATTTTATTTATTTATAGATTAATGACTGAAATTAAAACAATTGAACATTAATAAGGTTCTTATTTACATCTAATAATATTGGTAAAAGTAGAAATAATTAACCGAACATTAATAACAAATATACATTATTTTCAAAATCACTTTAAACATTATCTTATCAACAAATATCCATTTTGGGTCTACCTACAATTGCCAATCCACCTTCAGCCGTTTCTTTGTAAAGACTTGGTAGGTCGTGACCTGTAATTCTCATGGTTTCAACAACCTTATCAAAGCTGATAATATGCTTACCATCCGAAAGCATCGACGCCAGATTAGCATCTAAGGCACGTAAAGCGGCAAACGAATTACGCTCGATACAGGGAATTTGTACCAAACCGCAAACAGGATCACAGGTTAACCCCAGGTGGTGTTCCAGACCCATTTCGGCTGCATACTCAATTTGTTGCGGACTACCGCCAAATACCTGATTCGCTGCTGCAGCAGCCATTGCACAAGCCGAACCTATTTCGCCCTGACAACCCACTTCAGCCCCAGAAATGGAGGCATTATTTTTAATCACCCCACCAAACAATCCGGCTGTAGCCAAAGCCTGAAGGATATTTTTATCGGAAAATTGATGATTGGTTTTTAAATGAAACATAATAGCCGGCAATACACCTGCCGAACCGCATGTTGGAGCAGTAACTACCTTGCCACCACTCGCATTTTGTTCCGAAACAGCTAATGCATAAGCCATTATCAAACACCTGTTCTGCAAGCTCACCTTATAACTTTTGGCCTTCACCCAATACGATGCAGCTTTGCGTCGCAGGTTGAGCTCACCCGGTAAAACCCCATCATTATCCAGTCCTTCGTGAATAGACTGCTGCATGATTTTCCAAACCTCATTCAGATAATCCCATAAATCCGACTCTTCATGATCCTGCACATATTCCCAGTAAGTTTTACCACGATTTTCCACCCACGGCAAAATCTCCGACATGGTATGATGTTCGTAAACATGCCGTTCGACTAAGTGCGAGTTTTCGTCACTTATTTTACCTCCACCAACGCTGTACACTATCCAATCTTTAAGCAGTTCAGCATTCGCATCCAGAGCTTCGAACTTCATGCCATTGGTATGAAACGGCAATACAATCTCAGGAAACCATTGAAATTGAACAGATAAGGGCAATAAAGCGTCAGCAATAGCTTTATCCGTAAAGTGTCCTTTACCCGTCGCAGCCAGACTTCCGTACAAACTAACACGGTAGAATACGGCAGTCGGTGTTTCTGATTTAAATTGCTCTGCCGCCAGTTTTGGACCCATGGTGTGACTACTCGAAGGGCCATGACCGATACGAAAAATAGATTTTATGCTTTCCATATATTGAAATAAGCAAATTTTACATTTTGATTGATATGCAATAAAAAACAAAAAATCCCGCTAAGCTCAAAAATACAACAGTACCTTTAAAATCTTGCGGGAATTTCTTATTTAAATTTTAAATTCCGAAAATGGGAATTAATTTTATATCCAAAGAGAACTTAGACTTTCTAAATTAGTCCAGATTGTAACCAAAACCTTTCAATTTCAGGTCTTTATTACGCCAGTCTTTTTCTACTTTCACGAATAATTCTAGAAACACTTTCTTATCGAAAAACACTTCCATGTCTTTGCGCGCTTCCGTACCCACTTTTTTGAGCGACTTACCACCATGTCCAATCAAGATTCCTTTTTGTGAATCGCGCTCGGCATAGATGACAGCATTAATACGGATGAGTCTGTCATCTTCTTCAAATTGCTCTACCTCAACTTCAACCGAATAAGGAATCTCCTTATCATAATTCATCAAAATCTTTTCACGAATGATTTCAGTCACGAAGAAACGTGCCGGTTTATCCGTTAATTGATCTTTATCAAAAAATGCCGGTGATTCTGGCAACAAAGCCTTGATTCGGCTAAACAAAGTATCTACATTGAATTTTTCGATAGCAGAAACAGGATAGATCTCAGCACGAGGCAATAAAGCCTTCCATTTATCAACCAACACTTCCAGTTTTTCCTGATCGATAAGATCTATTTTATTAATAATAAGCAATAGTGGCGCAGGGTTCAGCTTTACCTTTTCTACGAAGTCTTCATTTTTCTCGTAAGTATCAAATACATCCGTTACGTACAACAACACATCAGCATCGGTCAATGCAGAACGCGAAAAATTAAGCATCGATTCCTGAAGACGGTAGTTAGGTTTCAATACTCCGGGAGTATCAGAATACACAATTTGAAAGTCCTCACCATTAACAATACCCAAAATACGATGACGCGTAGTCTGAGCCTTTGAGGTAATAATGGAGATTCGCTCACCTACTAAGGCATTCATTAAAGTAGACTTACCTACATTTGGATTTCCAACAATATTTACAAAACCTGATTTATGCATTTTTTTTCAGTTATCAGTTATCAGCTATTCGTTGCCAGTCTGTTCAGACCGATACAAAATCACTGTTCACTCCATTTTTGCTACAAAGATACGATAATTTATGCAGATGAAAAATTGAAAGGTCAATTCATACTTTTTTGGTATATTTGACGTTTCAAATTCGAATTCGACCTATTCACACAGACAATTGAAAATTGATTACATGCCACATATCAATAAATTATATGAAATCTCACAACGATTAAAACTAGTCTTCATTGTTGTTGGAGTGTGCATTGTAGTTGTGTCTACACTCTTTACCAATCAGCTGGCCAAATCGCTGGCTGCTGAAGAGCAAAAAAAAGTAGTTCTTTGGGCCGAGGCCACCCGTCAACTACTAAATGCAGATGAAAAAACAGACATCAATTTCATCAGCACCATCATTGAAAACAGTACCAGCATACCAATGATTATTGCCGATGCTAATGACAATATGCTTTTCTCGCGAAACATGGTAGAACCCAAAACACATGTTTATGAGTTTTATTTAAATGAGATTATGCGTCTGAAAGCATTAAGACCAGCCATCGAATTAAAATTAGACGATACTACTCAATACTTGTATTACGATGATTCATTGTTTCTCAAGCAATTATATTACTTTCCCTATGTGCAGTTTGCCGTTATTGTCATTTTCTTACTGGTAGCATTTTTTGCTTTCTCAGGAACAAAAAAAGCAGAACAAAATCAGGTTTGGGTAGGATTATCCAAGGAAACTGCTCATCAGCTTGGCACTCCCATTTCGTCACTTCTGGCGTGGGTAGATTTGCTAAAAATGCGGCATAAAGAAGATAATTTGATTGGAGAAATGGAGAAAGATGTGAACCGGCTCAGAATTATAGCCGAACGATTCTCTAAAATAGGTTCAAAACCCGATCTTCAATTGGTAAGCATTAACGAAACACTGTTCAGTGCTGTGCAATACATGAGCAATCGCTCATCGCAAAAAGTGGCCATCACGTGCCACTTTGCTTCTGACGAACATTTATTCATCAAATTAAACGTCCCACTTTTCGAATGGGTTATTGAAAATTTGTGCAAAAATGCTATTGATGCCATGGATGGAATTGGGAAAATAGATATCTTTGTAGATACGGAAGACGATGAGCTGATTATCGATGTAAAAGACACAGGGAAGGGCATTGAAAAACGTAAATTTAAAGTGATATTTACTCCCGGATTTACAACTAAAAAAAGAGGTTGGGGATTAGGCCTTTCGCTTGCAAGACGCATTATCGAAGAGTATCATGGAGGAAAAATTTTTGTAAAACAATCCGATTTAAATGTTGGAACCGTATTTCGTATCGTTTTAAAGCAGATTTCCAATTCGTAACTAATAATTTTTTACATTAAACTCACTATAACATCGAACTATATTTAGCTGTATTAGTGATAGTTATGTAATATTTAGAATAATTTTCGATAAAATAAAATAGAAACTATTTAATAATAGAACATATTTTTGTACCTTTGCGCGGTTTTAAAAGTCAAGTGAATAATGTCGAAATTCGAACAATACAATATAGTACTAAAGGATCTAATGGATGAAACACGCATAGTCGAATACGACTTGGACAACGCGTATTTCAAAAAGATAGATAGCCCCGAAATACAGATAGGAAATGTAAAAGCAAAAGTGAGTGTTCAAAAAAAGATGGATGCCTACGAGCTGAAATTTGAAGTTGACGGCACTATTGTAATTCCATGCGACCGTTGTCTCGACAACATGGAACAAGCCATTCACTACAAAGACAAACTGCTCGTTAAATTTGGAGACACTTTTTCTGAAGAAGACGAAATAGTTATCGTACCGGAATCAGAAGGAGCAATAAACATTGCTTGGTTTTTATACGAATTCATTGTTTTAAACATTCCAATGAAGCATGTACATGCAACCGGCGAATGTAACAAGATGATGGTAGGAAAACTAAAGAAACACATTACCCGTCAAAAAAGTAATGATGACGATGATGATGACGACAACAGTGTTTTAGATTTCGATGACGACGACGATTTTACAGTAAATGAAACACAGACAGACCCGAGATGGGACGGTCTGCAAAATATAAAAGAAAACAATTAAATAAACAACTAAGATGGCACATCCTAAGAGAAAAATTTCGAAACAAAGAGCAAGAAAAAGAAGAACGCATTATAAAGCTATACCTCAAACACTAGCAAACTGCTCTAATTGCGGTGCAGCGCACATCTACCACACTGTTTGTGGCGAATGTGGATACTACAGAGGCAAATTAGCTATCGAGAAAATGGCTACCGCTTAATTCCGGGAATCCGTTTACTTTAAATAATAAATAAATTGTTGAGCCCTAAGTACAAATGCTTCAGGGCTCAATTTTTAAGTACTTAACATTGCAATCTATGTCAAAAATTCGCGCAGTTATAACAGGTGTTGGTGGATATGTTCCCGATTATATATTAAATAATCAGGAACTCAGCACAATGATGGATACTAACGATGAGTGGATTACTTCACGAGTTGGTATTAAAGAGCGTCGTATTTTGAAAGGTGAAAACAAGGGAACATCTTTTTTAGCTGCTAAAGCAATTGAAGATTTGTTTGCCAAAACAGGCACTAAACCGGAAGAAATTGATTTAGTAATTTGTGGAACTACCACACCTGATCATATATACCCTTCATGCGCTTCGATGGCAGCTGAGAAAGTTGGCATTAAAAACGCATTAGCATTTGACTTACAAGCTGCTTGCTCAGGATTTATTGTTTCGCTTAGTACCGCAGCTAGTTTTATCGAATCAGGCAAATACAAAAAAGTATTGGTATTAGGAGCCGAAAAAATGTCGTCGATTACAGACTATACCGACCGTACTACCGCTCCTCTTTTTGGTGATGGTGCTGCAGTAGTGTTGGTTGAACCGACTACAGAAAATTTAGGCGTTATGGACTCGTTGATTTACACCGATGGTGTAGGAATGAAACACTTACATGTCAAAGCAGGTGGATCGGCTATGCCTTCTACACAGGAAACCATCGACAAACGTCTTCACTACACTTATCAAGAAGGAACAAACGTATACAAATACGCAGTTACAAATATGGCTGAAGTTTCGGCTAATATCATGGAAAAGAACAATCTTACGAAAGATGATATTTCATGGTTGATTCCACATCAGGCAAACCTACGCATTATCGACGCCGTTGTACAACGTACCGGAGTTGAATACGAGAAAGTAATTATCAATATCGAACGCTTTGGAAACACCTCAGCCGCAAGTATTCCATTGGGAATTTGGGAAGCTGAGAAAAATTTCAAGAAAGGCGATAATATTATCCTCACTGCTTTTGGTGCAGGTTTTACCTGGGGAGCAATTTATTTGAAATGGGGATATTAATTCAGTCAGCTGTTTAATCAACCATTAGCAACTATTTATACAAAAAAAAGGACCGAACTTTAATTAGCTCGGTCCTTTTTGTATTTTTCATTTGATTGGGAATGCTTCCAATCTGTTATTCGCTATTTTTACAAATTCTTCATTCAACTCGTAGCCAATAAAGTTTCGCTTCAGCATTTTTGAGGCTACCGCTGTACTTCCAGAGCCCATAAACGGATCGAGCACTAAATCGCCCTCATTGCTACTAATTTCGATAAATGGCAGACACACTTTCAGTGGTTTCTGAGTTTTATGTTTGCTGCGCTCCTTGCCCATGCAAAGCGGTGATTGAATAAAATTATGCATCTCATTCACCGGCTTATGATTCCATGTATTGGGTTTCCCTTTTGCGAAATGAATCATCAACTCCATGCTGTTTGCATACATTTTACGGGTGTGAATAGCTGGAAACGGATTGGTCTTGTGCCAGTGAATCACTTTCCGAAACTGAAAGCCCACCCGCTCAACCATTCTGTTTAAATAAGAAACAAAATCGTCACCACACCATAAATATCCGCTTGCGCCCGGTTTGCAAACCCTGAAACACTCAACCAACACACTCTCCAAAAACTGCAAATAATCCTCTTCGGAGGTAAAACCATCAAAATCGAATTCTGTAACCACATCCTTGTGATTTTTCAGTCCCTGTACATTTTGCGCACGGTACTGATAATAAGGAGGATCAGTAAAAATCAAATCAACGCATGCATCCGGCAATTGTTTCAATCCTTCGAGACATGATTGATGATAAATTACATTTAATTCCATTTTTTGTGGGGTAATTGACTTATGTGATGATAGATTAGATTATGGGTACATTCGGTAATATCTATAATTATTCGGGTTTCTCTCCAAAATATTTGTCGAGCATTTTCTTAGCAGCAATAAAGGAACTTATCTCGTTCGAAAGAACTTGTTTTTCGCTTACCTCCAATAAATGTTTTATTTCATCATTCTGATAAAAATGAGCTTTCAATTGCTCATTAATGGTCTCGTACATCCAATATTTTGATTGCGAGTTACGCTTGTGTTCAAAAAAGTGATTGGCTTTCACGTATTGAACGTAACGTTCGACCATATCCCAAACCTCCGAAATACCATTTCTCTCTACCGACGAACAAGTGATTGCCTCCGGCGACCAACCTGATTCGTGAGGAGGAAAAAGATGTAGCGCATTTTGATATTGCGCTTTGGCAACTTTTGCCCGATCAATGTTAGCACCATCGCATTTATTAATAGCAATACCGTCGGCCATTTCCATAATGCCACGCTTGATACCCTGCAATTCATCGCCGGCACCAGTTAGCTGTATCAGCAAAAAGAAATCTACCATAGAATGTACTGCAGTTTCCGACTGCCCCACTCCCACTGTTTCAACAAATATCGTATCAAAACCGGCAGCCTCGCACAACACGATACTTTCGCGTGTTTTACGCGCCACACCACCCAATGAACCGGATGATGGTGACGGGCGAATAAATGCATTTTTAGCCACCGAAAGATCTTCCATACGCGTTTTATCTCCCAGGATACTTCCTTTTGAACGTTCACTGCTGGGATCAATGGCAAGTACTGCCAGCTTGTGCCCGCCACGGATAAGATGCATTCCGAGTGCTTCGATAAAGGTGCTCTTTCCAGCTCCTGGAACACCCGTAATCCCTAACCTCACAGCCTTACCGGCATGCGGCAAACATTTCTCAATTACCTCCTGAGCAATCAATTGGTGCTCCGGAAGCGAGCTCTCCACCAATGTCACAGCCTGACTTAGCATTGTAATGTCACCCTTCAAAATTCCTTCTACGAATTCGGAAGCAGTATAATTTTTACGATGACGCTTAGCTGTACGGTAAGGATTGACTGTAGGAACATCTTCTACACCTTGATTTACAGTAAGTCCCTTATAAGCAGGGTCGTTTTCGTGATATATATTTTTTGTATGATGCATATTCTTAAAGAAATTGATTTGCAGGATAAGCAAAAGCCAAGAATTTATTTTACAAAAATCTTGGCTTTTATTAAAATTTTATTGAGTTGAATCTAAACCAACAATTACTTCAAAACGGTCCAGCTTAATACTAAAATAAGAAAACTGTTATCCGGATCATTCGTTTGTATCGTTATCGATTTTTTATATTCTCCTTCCGACAGATTTTTGGTATTCAGATTCAGCACAATATCTGCTGATTTTCCACTCGCCACTGTCAATTGTTGTTGACGGTTAACGATTTCCTTGTTGTTATTGATAACTCGTCGGATTTCTAACGGATTTTGACCGCGATTACTTATTTTGAATTTACCGACACGTTTTGATCCGGCTTTCAACGTTCCAAAATTCAAAGCCCTAATAGGCAAATCTAAAATAGGAACTTTCCGTTTTTGATCCAACGTCATTTTATTGAAATCTTCAACAAAGTTACTCACCAAAGTCAATTTAAAATCTTCTGAAAACTGTTTTTTTCCATTCAACACCACATAAAACTCATCATTAGTTGGCCCCCAAGAAGAAGTATTCTTTGAATTTAATGTAAAAGTAACCTTACCATCTTCATTTGGTTTCAATGTTTCAGGCAAAACGGTAGCTGTTACATACGAAGGAAGTCCCTCGAAAGTTGGTTTCACGATCACTTTATTAGAGTTGTGAATTTCCAGCACCCGGGTTTGTTTATCACCTTTGACAATATTATTCATTTGAATAAACTTAGCCTTCAACATTAAATCACCCAGATTCACTGGATAGAAAGCGGCATTATCGGCATTTGGTTTTGGAATAACTTCCCCTTTTATAACTAACATCATTTGCTCATCAACAGCATTACTGTACACAGTAATGGTTTTAGTAAAAGAGCCCGGACGTCCGGTAGTAGAATAAGTTACTGTAATAGAACCCTTTTTGCCCGACTCAATCGGTTCCTTGGTCCATACAGGAGTTGTGCATCCGCACGAAGCCTGAACTCTGCTTATCACTAAAGGTGCATTACCCTTGTTTACAAATTCAAACTCATAAGTAATTTTACCTACCTCTTCGTTTACTTTACCGAAATCGTGCTCTTTTACCTCAAAATTCAAAACTGCTTTTTGTGCCATTGCAGAAAAACTCAACAACAAACAAATGAGCAGAAAACTATATTTCATCATACAAAACGTTTTAAATAAAAATCAGTTCAGATAATCCTATTCGGTCGAAACATCCTATTATTCTCAACTATTATTATTTAGGAATAACCTCTCCTTTAATTACCAACACAGTTTGTTCATCAGCAGCATTACTATATACTGTAATGGTTTTGGTGAATGCACCAGGACGACCAGGAGCAGCATAAGTAACGGTAATAGCACCTTTTTTTCCAGCTTCGATAGGTTCTTTAGTCCATGTAGGGGTAGTACAACCACATGACGCCTGCACTCTGTTAATCACCAAAGGTGCATCGCCCTTATTTACAAATTCAAATACATAGGTAGCATTACCATCAGCTTCCTTAATTTTACCAAAATCGTGCTCTTTAACACCAAAATTCACAACTGCTTTTTGAGCCATAATAGCTGTGAAAGAAAGCACCATACAAACAACTAAAAGACTTAACTTCTTCATATAACTAAAATTTTATTGGATAATTAAAAATATCTTTTCAATAAGACATGCAAAAGTATTAAAAAAAGTGATTACACATTCCGAAATTGACAAAATATCTGCTTAATTTTCGTTAAATAGCTGCAAAATTTGGCATTATTGGCAGTTAGATATGAAGTTCTGCTGACCACAGAAAAGAAATATCTCTTACTATTACAATCCAAAGATGCATTATTGAGGTGCAATTGAAAATAGCTACCTTTGCACAAACTATACATTTCTCGAAAACTGAACAAGCTTCAAGTCGCCAATGTTCAACGCAACAACAATTATGAAAGCAGAAATCCAACAACTCGTCGCACAAAACGCCCAATACTTCACAAATTGCTATCGTCATCTACATACTCATCCTGAACTTTCGTTTCAGGAATTCGAGACAGCGCGATTCATTCAAGCCGAGCTCACAACTATGAGGATCTCTTATCGCGCTGAAATTGGAGGAACAGGTATTTTGGGACGGATTGAAGGAAAAAATCCAGCAAAAAAAATAATAGCATTGCGTGCCGACATGGATGCCTTGCCAGTTTGCGAGACTGTGGACATTGCATGGAAATCGACCGTTGAAAACGTAATGCATGCCTGCGGACACGATGCTCATACTACCTGTCTGCTGGGTGCTGCTAAAATACTAAACGAACTGAAAAATGATTTTGAAGGAACAATATTACTCATTTTCCAACCCGGAGAAGAAAAAGCACCCGGTGGTGCCCGTCTTATGTTAGAAGATGGATTATTTGCAGATATTGAACCGGAAATGATATTGGCTCAACATGTTTCGGTGGATTATCCAACCGGAACAATGGGCTTTCGATCGGGGATGATAATGGCTTCGGCAGATGAAATACATGTAAAAATACACGGAAAAGGCGGTCATGGTGCCTTGCCACATTTGGTAAACGACACTGTACTTGCCGCGTCACAATGCATCGTTTCGTTGCAACAGGTGCGTAGCCGGCTTTGTCATCCACTTACGCCAATGGTGCTGACTTTTGGTAAACTGATAGCCGACGGAGCAACAAATGTGATTCCGCACGAAGTAACGCTTGCAGGTACCATGCGTACAGTAGATGAAACATGGCGGGAGGAAGCTAAAAGTCACGTGCGCAGAATTATCACCGAAACCTGCGCTGCACACGGCTGTACGGCAGAAATTGAAATTCCGGATGGTTATCCGTGCGTGGTGAACAATGATGCTGTCACTTCGAAAGCACGCGAGTTTGCTGTGGATTGGGTTGGTGAAGAAAATATCCGTACCTTGGAAATGCGTATGACATCAGAAGATTTTGGCTTCTTCACTCAAAAATATCCAAGTTCATTTTATCGCTTTGGGGTAAAAGGAGATATCAATGCCCATACGGGTGGACTTCACAGCTCTACGTTTCAGATTGACGAAAAAGCATTAGAAACCGGAGCTGGAGGAATGGCGTGGTTGGCGTGGAAATTTATGACTGAATAAAATCCACTTTGGACTGGCGTGTTAGAGAGTCTCATACACTTCGCTGTACAAAGTGGATTTTATCGCTTCAAAATTTTCATTTCCAAAAAGCTCATCGTTACACATCAGTTTCATCGGCACCTGCGATTCATCGTCGATGTAGGCCGGCTGTGCATATTCCTGTAATAAAAGCGTAAAACCCAGGCGCTCATAAAAGTGTACACGATTGCGTGTGGCCTCATCAACCGGCAACTCCACTTCAAAAACAATAGGCACCTTCGACTGCTTCTTCAGCATTTCAATAGCATCACTCCCAATGTTCTTTCCGCGCATTTTTTCCAACACCGCAAAGTGCTCAATATAATAAAACTGCTCAAATTTCCAATAATTCAGAAATCCCACAAATTCATTCTCTTGCAACAGTGTATTTGAAAAGAATCGCTTTTCGTATATTAATTCATGCACTAAACCATCCCAGCTTCTGCGCTCAGGATGAGGGAATGACGCTGTGTACAGATTGTACAAACGGCTGAACATAGGATCATAAACATTAATTATACTATAGAAATCAAGCATTTTCTTTATATTTATTAAGAAATTATACACTGTAACATTCTTTACATTAATTGCAAACAATATTCACAAATAAATGTTCACAAAAGCCCGAAAATTATCTATTTACATCGATGGCTAAACGGTAAAAAAAACGTACTTTTGCGGTTGAATTAAGAATATCCAGTATCAAACTATTTTTTATACTAACTAAATAACAAAAGTATGATTTATTCGCACGAAGTAGAACACATGTGTGTTGTAAAAAAAGGTCCTAACCACGGTCCTGCACCCATACCTGAAGAAGGTAAATGGGTAAAATCGAAAGAAATAAAAGATATTTCAGGTTTAACTCACGGTGTGGGTTGGTGTGCTCCACAACAAGGTGCATGTAAACTAACATTGAACGTAAAAGAGGGCATCATCGAAGAAGCTTTGGTTGAAACAATCGGTTGCTCAGGTATGACTCACTCTGCTGCAATGGCTGCCGAAATTCTTACCGGTAAAACTATCCTTGAAGCTTTGAACACTGACCTTGTATGTGATGCTATAAACGTAGCAATGCGTGAATTATTTCTTCAAATTGTTTACGGTCGCACACAATCTGCTTTCTCTGAAGGTGGACTTCCTATCGGTGCAGGTCTTGAAGATTTAGGAAAAGGCTTACGTTCACAAGTTGGAACTATGTTCAGCACAAACAAAAAAGGTGTACGTTATTTGGAAATGGCCGAAGGTTATATCAACCGTATGGCGTTGGACGAAGACGGTGAAGCTTGCGGATACGAATTCGTACGTTTCGGTCCAATGATGGACTTAATCAAAAAAGGTGTAGATGCTAACGAAGCATTGAAAAAATCGACCAGCAAATACGGTCGTTTTGACAATGCAGCAAAATATATCGATCCTCGTCACGAGTAGTCTAAACAGTTAATTAATTATCCATCTAACTAAAAACTAAATAATATGTTATTTGAAAGTTATGACCGTCGTATCGATAAAGTTAACGCGGCACTTAATACATACGATATCAAAGATATCGACGAAGCCAAAGCAATTTGTACTGCTAAAGGCATTGATCCTTACGCAATCTGCGAAAGTATTCAAAATATCGCGTTTGAGAACGCAAAATGGGCTTACGTTGTAGGTGCAGCTATCGCTATCAAAAAAGGTGCTAAAAACGCTGCTGAAGCTGCTGAAGCTATCGGCATTGGTTTGCAAGCATTCTGTATCCCGGGTTCAGTAGCCGAAGACCGCAAAGTAGGTATCGGTCATGGTAACCTGGCTGCTATGTTGCTTCGTAACGAAACTAAATGTTTTGCTTTCCTTGCAGGACACGAATCATTTGCTGCTGCTGAAGGTGCTATCGGTATCGCTTTGTCAGCTAACAAAGTTCGTAACGAACCTTTACGCGTTATCCTTAACGGATTGGGTAAAGATGCTGCAATGATTATCTCTCGTATCAACGGTTTTACATATGTACAAACTGAATTTGATTACTATACAAGCGAATTGAAAGTAGTTCGTACCAAAGCATATTCTGACGGTCCTCGTGCTGCTGTAAAATGTTACGGTGCTGACGATGTTCGCGAAGGTGTGGCTATCATGCGTGCCGAAGGTGTTGACGTATCTATCACAGGTAATTCAACTAACCCAACACGTTTCCAACACCCCGTAGCAGGTACATACAAAAAAGAATGTATCGAACAAGGTAAAAAATACTTCTCTGTGGCTTCAGGTGGTGGTACAGGACGTACACTTCACCCTGATAACGTTGCTGCAGGACCGGCTTCTTACGGAATGACCGACACGATGGGACGTATGCACGGTGATGCTCAGTTTGCCGGTTCTTCTTCAGTTCCCGCTCACGTGGAAATGATGGGATTCATTGGCATGGGTAACAACCCAATGGTTGGAGCTACTGTACAAGTGGCTGTGGCTATTGAAATGGCGAAATAATATTAAGCTATTATTCTATATTAAACTCTCTGATAATCAATTTATCAGGGAGTTTTTTTATTGTCTAAACTCAATGAAAAATTTAATTTAAATTCAAAATCTACTAACTAGGGATTTAAAATTAAATTCAAATTCAAAAGGTAAAATCGTATGAAAATCTCTATTTAAATAAAATTAGTTTTTAGATAAAAGAAGGAATTAAAAATATTAAAAAAGGCATTAAAAATGGATTTTTTACCTAATAATGTTTCTTAAACGCAACCAATTTTCATAAAATATGATTTGGTTGCAGTTTTGATTGTAATAATTTGTATATCATGTAGATATAAAGATGTTTTAAGGTATTTTAAAACAAATTCATCTTATGGAAAGACATGCATATTCAATAAATTTTTGGGCTACACCTTCTAAAGCTGGTAAAGATGGTAATATACCTATACAAGCTACTATTACATTAAATGGGATAAGAGTTACACTAGCAACAGGAAGAAAGGTTCAGTTACTTGACTGGGATAATGTAAAACAACGAGTTAAAGGTACTAATGAGCAGGCAAAACTAATAAATGTATACCTCTTTAAATTCAAAACTAAAATAGCAAAGTTAGAATTGGAACTTTTACAACGTGGTTATATAATTACAGCAGAACTATTAAGAGATGCTTACTTTAATAATGTTGAATCTATTCAAACCAAAACATTAATCCAAGTATTTGAGGATTATCTAAAAGGTCTTGAAAAAATAGTTGGTAATGGTATTTCTAAATCTACTTTTTATTGCTACTCACATAGTTTTAGGTTAGTAAAAGAATTTATTAAAATGCAATATAATAGAGATGACATGTTCTTGCTTGAGCTTAACTACTCTTTTATTGAAAACTTCAATATCTTCCTTAAAACAGAGCATAAGCAGAGGATTAATACAACTGTAAAGCACCTGAAGTGCCTTAAAAGAATTACTAACATTGCTATTGCTAATAAATATCTAAACTTTGACCCATTTCTTAATCATAAATTAGAAAGAGAAGTGGTAGAAAAAGCATTTTTATCTGAGGAAGAGTTGAGAAGGATAATAAATAAAGATTTTGCAATGCCAAGATTGGGAAGAGTAAGAGATATTTTTATATTCAGTTGTTTCACTGGATTATCTTATAGTGATGTAAAAAGCCTTGATGAGAGTCATTTTGTAAATGATGAAGAAGGTAGAATATGGATAAAGAAGCATCGAGTAAAAACAGGCATTTTGTCAAGAATACCATTATTACCTATTCCCAAGTTAATACTTGAAAAATATAAAGGAGGAGTAAAATTACTTCCAGTAATAGATATTTCAAGCACTGATGCTTATTTAAAGGAAATAGCTGACCTGTGTGGCATTAATAAAAGAGTAAGCTTTCATACAGCTAGATTCACCTTTGCAACCACAGTAACACTGACTAATAGAATATCATTAGAAGTAGTATCAAAGATGATGGGACATACCAATACTAGAATGACATCACACTATGCTAAAATCATTGACAACTATATTGGAGAAGAAATGGATAAGTTAGATACTAAAAACTGGAGTGAAGCTAAAATCTAATAGATGGGGTAATTAAAAGTAAGTAGAGCAATTTAACTCTACTCATTTTTAGTTTTATACTATTTCATAACCACTTAAAAGCTTAGTCATTAACTTTAGCAAGGTGCTAAGTTGGAATAGATGGTATTATTAAAAGTATATTTTAAGCCTATTCAGATTCATTTCTGAGTAGGTTTTTTTATAATTCTGATAATTTCTTCAAGATAATAAGAAAATAAAGTATCTTTGCTCACTTAGATTTATATAAATATATGGAAACAAAGTGCGCTAAAGGAACAGTTCCTAATACTTGGGAAGATTTAATTGATAGAGACTTAAACCTTAGAACATGGGACTTAAAAAATGATGGATTAATTGAAACAGAAGCTGACCCCGAATTTTACAGCTCCGTTATAGATTCTATTAAGAATGTTCCTCTTGGAAAAGTTTATGGAGAGATAGATGGTGAAGTAATAGTAGATGAAACATACAGACTAAATAACTATATTTCAAAAATTCCTCATGGAATAGTTGATAAGAAAAGACCAGGCATTGGTGCTACTACACTTGAAATTGATTCTAAAAGAAATTCTATTATAGTAGTACCCACTAAAATACTTGCTTATAACAAAGCAATAAAAAACTTTAACAATACAAACTGTCAATATGTTGGAAGCAAAATTGATAGTAATAGAGGAGCTACAACAAAGCAAGAAATAATAAGCTATCTCAATGATGACAGTATTAAATATAAGAAGTTTATTGTTGTAGCAGATAGTTTAAAAATAAGAGTAATTGATCTATTAGAAGAAGTAATAGGAAATGAAGTTTATAACAGCTATTTCTTATTAGTGGATGAAGTAGATGTGCTCCAATCTGATGCTAACTATAGGCCAAAACTAGAGGATGTAATGGATATTTATTTCAGATTTAATGAGAGGAATAGATGTTTACTCACTGCTACTATGATGGAGTTTTCTAATCCTAGTTTATTAACTGAAACAAGATTTGATTTAACTGATTTTAAACCCAAGAGAAACATAAATCTAATTCATACAGACAACATTAATGCTTTAGTAAAAAGAGAGATAGAGAAACATAATAATGATGACAAAAAGGTACTCATTGCTTATAATTCTATAACTCAAATCTTAGGAGTTATATACAATTTAAACCCTGAGTTACAAAAGAAATGTGCTATTTTATGTAGTGATGCCAGTGAAAAAGAAGCAGATGGTTATTATGCAGTTTTAGACAACAACAAACTACCTAACAAGCTAGTATTTATGACCTGTAGCTACTTTGCAGGAGTAGATATAGAAGATGAATACCACCTAATTACAGTATCAAATGCAGAAAGATTTTTTCAAATACTTTCTATTGATAAAATGACACAAATTGCAGGAAGATGTAGATTAGAAAATGGTCTACTAAGTGAAACTATCATCTATAATACCCCTAAAAAGGTGGCTATTTTTAATGACGGCTCATTTCAGATAACATTACTAACTAGAGCACAAAAAATAATAGAACTTTACAATGCAGCTGATGAAATTAGCAAATATGATGATGAACTTAAAAAGCTATTTAAGACAGTAAAAAAAGCTATTCAAGAGAAAAGTACTGAGAAAGTTGGAGGAGAAGAAATAACCTTAACTAGAAAAAATATTGATGGTGAATATGTACCAGCCTATTTCAATATTGATAGTATTGTAGAAAAAAAGATATTGGATTCAGGATATTATATGTTTCCAGATAGATTGAAGCATGAATTATCCAAGTCACACAAAGTTATCTCATTACCTCAATATAATGAAGATAAAGGACAATCTCAGAAAGGAGCAGAAGAAAAGAGTACTCAAAGAATGAAAGAACAATTTGATACTTACATAAAAGAAGCTATGGCTCAAATTCAGCAATTAGAAGCTCATGGTGAGCTTAATGATGATGAGTTGGGGAAACTTAAGAGATATGCCAAAAGAAATGCAAAAGACTTCTATGAAAGGTTTATTAGGCTCTATAAATATGCTGATAATGATTTAATAATAAATGCACTTTGGGAAATTAGAGCAGAGAATAAAAAATCATTCAAGAGAATAAACAATGCAGTTATATTCTGGGCTTTAGAAGATAATCACCCCATTAAATCAGACCTATCAAAATCACTAATAAAAGGTAATGATTATTTAGCCAGAGAATTACATGAAATCATTAAACCTATTACAGAGTACCACCTACACAAATTCATTAAGCCCAGAACATCTGTGAGTCTAGTTCAAGCATTCTACTCATTAAAGAGACCTAGAAGTAAATACAAAGTGATTGGGAGCAATCCTAAAGGCTTTACAGAACATAAGATGAGAATTAGCAAGGATGAGAATCTGATTGGCTTAATTCTGCTCTAAATGGCTTGACTGGTGATTAATAAAACACTAATAATAAAAGCACAAATCCACTATGTATCAGCAAATTAAATGCTAAAATATTTGCATATATGGGGTTTTTTTCATATCTTTGTGTATATAGATTCAATTATACTTCCACACTAATTCTTTCTACTCTCAAGAAAGAACATATTCAAACAATATTTTAAGTATTACATGGTTTCAAAAGTATGCGAGACTTTATAACTTATTATTAATAGTAGTTTATTATTTAAACTAGGTTATATAGTATCGCATACTTTTGAAACATTAAATAATTAACACAATGACCACTTTTACAAAAATTCCAAATGAGATTAGTACTATATTCTCACCTAATGATGTATATACATTGACTGTGATGTACATATACTCTAAATATGATGAACAAAGTAGATGTTTTGTAACTAACAGTAGTTTACAACAGCTTGCAGATAAAACTGGGCTATCCTTTGCCTATATGAAAGATAAATTCTTACCTAGACTTAAAGCTTCCAAATTTTGCAAAATAGAGCTTATAAATGAGGGTTATAAAGAGAAGAGAAATAAATACTATCTTCCAGATACAAAAAGTAATTTTAGAATTATAAACAGTAGAGTTATCACAGATAATAATCTTTCTCCAAATGAGAAAGGATTCCTAATATCTCTATTTACTAAATGTGAAAACAATTCTTTTAATTGCGGATTAGAGGTAAGAGTAGTTGTAGAATTATTAAAAGAAATCTCCAAAACTACTTATAATAGACATAAGAATAGATTGATAGAGAAAGGATACATAAAAGTATTTGATGATGTTGACTTATTAGATGAGTTTAACTACTCTAGTTGCTTAGAGATTGATTGCAATTGGATAGGTTCAACTTCTGATAACATAGAGAATTTAAGAACAGAAGCTTATACAAAAGCAAGTACTTTTCTAACAAGAAATAGTTTTAATTTTTCTATAGCAGTATAATATTTAACTAGACTTACTGTTGTAAATTTATACCATTTATAATCAAAATCAAGACAAGGTAAACCTGTCCTGATTTTTTTATAAAAAAATATTTTTTAAACACCACTAAATTTACTCAAGCACACCCTAAACTATCAAGACCCTCCCCACCTTTTAGCTGATTGGGATATTCCCCCAGCCAAACAATTTAAAGTTTTAAAATTATGGACAACAAATTAAAGTTTTTAAAGTCTTGGAGTGTGGCTCAATTTAAAGCAGAACAAGAGGTTGATAAAATTGAGGTATTAAAGAATGAAGCAACAGGAAAGTGTTTCATGGCATTTGGATTTGAGAAAGGAGCTGTTAGTGAAAAGTTTCAAAGAGGTGAGCTAACTAATCCTATAATATCACAAGTTTGCAGTGCAGAAACAGGTGAAATGTTCTATTTACTTCATCAAAAAGGTGAAAACACTGCTCAAACATTAGCTGTATTGTAGTAAGTATAATCTTATTAAAGAAAAGGACAGGGTGCATTCCAATTGCATTCTGTCTTTTTTTTTACCTATCTATTCAAACTTATAGACTTATAATAAATAGTTACTTAATCACTAATACATTAAATTATGCAACTTAGACAATCAGAAAGAAAGCAAGCCAAGATTAAATTAGCTATACAAGGCTGTGCTGGCTCAGGCAAGACATATTCAAGCCTTTTACTTGCCTATGGGATTACTAATAATTGGAGCAAAATTGCTGTAATTGACTCTGAGAATGGGTCAGCTGATTTGTATGCCCACTTAGGAGCATACAACGTACTTAATCTAAATAATAACTACTCTCCTGAGAACTACATTGAGGCTATTGCTATATGTGAGAAAGCAGATATAGAGGTTATTATAATTGATTCTTTATCTCAGAGTTGGGATTTTTTATTGCAGTGTCATACTGAAATGATTGGTAATAGCTTCACTAACTGGGGAAAAATAACACCCCGTCAAAACGCATTTATCCAAAGGATACTCCAAAGTAATTGCCATGCAATATGCACTATGAGGACTAAACAGGACTATGTTTTATCTGAAAAGAATGGTAAGATGGTTCCTGAAAAAGTTGGACTTAAGGCTATTATGAGAGAGGGAGTTGACTATGAATTTACCATTGTTTTTGACATAGATATGAAGCATATTGCCAATGCAAGTAAGGATAGAACAGGCTTATTTATGGGTAAACCTGAGTTTACTATTTCTTCAGTTACAGGTAAAAGAATACTTGATTGGTGTAACTCTGGAGTAAGCATTGAAAGCGTCAAAAATGACATTTCTAAGGCTAAAACTATTGAAGAGTTGAACTCAATCTATCACCAACACCCTGATTGGTATCCACTTCTTACAACTGACTTTTTGAATAAAAAAGCAGCTCTATTGGATGCAGGAAATAATAAAACAGTAATTAATTATCTACCTAATTTTATACAAAATGGAAACAGCAACAATGCAACTGATGCAAGTTAATAGAGCATCAAGAATGCCTTTTACAGTGCCTTTAATTGAGGAATATTCAACAATAGATGATACAGCACAGACTGTTAAGAGCACTCAAACTTTAAATTTGAAAAAAAATGAGAAGAGAAAGCATTTTATTGAAGCCAATACAAATGAAGTTGATCTAATGCATCTAAAAAATGATTGTGTAGTACCTGTATTCTCTAAAGACAATGAAATTACTATCAGCCACTCTAACTTCATTCAAACTGTTCAGGAAGCAGCCTATAAATTCTTTGCAGGTGAAGCCTTTGAAACACCTGAAGTAATGGTGTCTCACATTGTGAAAGGGAGAGTTCCTGAAGCTATTTATAAGCCAGTGAATGAGCTATTAGAATCTGATAAAACTATCTATTACGAGCGTATGGCATTTGCATTTGAGATACCTACTATCAGTGAAGATATTAATGGCAACAGGCTCAATTTAACTGTTGGGGGTGTAAGAGCTTACAATCATGAGAACTTATACAGTAAGAAGTCAAGTGAGAAATTTAAGGTATTTATTGGGTTCAAAAACCTTGTTTGCTGCAATCTATGTGTCTCTACAGATGGATTTAAAACTGAATTAAGAGCTATGGACACATCAGGTTTATTTAATGCAGCTATAGAACTGTTTAAAAGCTATAATCCAGCTCAACATCTGCATTTTTTAAATCAATTCAAAGATTCTTATCTAACTGAGCATCAATTTGCACAGCTTATAGGAAAGACCAGGCTATACCAGAACTTACCTACCTCTCAGAAGAAATTGTTACCTAATCTTGATTTTACAGATAGTCATATTAACATGATAGCTAAAGCATACTATGGTGATGAAAACTTCTGTAGAGATGAGAATGCGGGAAATATAAGCATGTGGAATGTATACAATCTCTTCACAGGAGCTAATAAGAACAATTATATTGATAACTTCTTGGATAGGTCACTCAATGCTTCTCAATTGATTGAAGGGATTAATAAAGCCCTCTATGGTAATGATGAGTATAGATGGTTTATAGAATAAGATTGTAAATTTATCTAAAGCTAATATCAGACTATTTCTCTATCTCTTTTTTATTTTTTTTCTATCTATTAGACCTTAGCCATTGTCTAATCAATTAAACATATCCTCAAAAATAACAATAATTATTGTGAGTCAAACTGAACTAATCATAGCATAGTTTGGCTCACAATTGAATTAACTGTTCTATGTTTAAAAAGTTCTTATCAGAACTATATCATAAATCTTTAAAAAAATCACTCAAAGTTATGCCTAAGTAATCACAAATTGCAGATAGAGTACTAACAGTTATATTGCCCTTGCCTGATTCAATTCTTCCAATATGGATATCAGTATCAATATAGAACACTTCTTGTGAAATGCCTTTATCTTCTCTTAATTGCTTAATATGATTAGCAATATTAGAAACAAGAATACTATTTACTCTCTGCTTACTCATTAACGAACAAAATTCGTTTATTAGAGTTGCAAATTCAATGACATATTTGTCATTTAGAGAAATTTTATATAATTTTGAGCCTCTACAATTAAGTTAAGTGAGTATTAACAATTAGTAGTGGAGGCAACATATACCAACACACATAAAAAAACAAAAAGTAATGGATACATTTACACCATTTCAAACATTCTCATTTGACACATTCACCTTTATTCCAACTAAATATGAAGAATACTGTGATGCGAAACTAATCTCTAAAGGTTCAGTTAACACAACCATCATTGCTAAGAGCAAAAAAAATGGTGAGGTAGATATTATTTTAGTTGAGAATTCAATTGAAGATAAAATTGCAACAGTATTCCAATTTGACACAACTATATCTCTTAATGATAGGCTACAACTAACTATACTCCCCTCAGAAACAAATGTTGAGGATGTAACATTTCAGTTGCTTCGTCATAACATTAAACTAACTAGACAAAAGAAAGATTTCACCCCACTAGAACCTATTGTTGGACATATCTTTACAGACAATATGAATATAGTTAAAATATCTTTTTAAATGACAAACCCAGTAAGATTAGTAGAGTTCTATTAAAAAAAAATAAAGAAAAAATATGGAGAAAATTAATTATGATGGTGGAATCTATGAAGGACAATTAAAAAATGGACTTCCTCACGGTAAAGGTATTTTGACGTATTCATATGGAGATCAATATAAAGGTCAATGAGCTAATGGAAAGAGAGATGGATTAGGAATCCAAATTATTGGAGATGGGTTTGGTAATCCATTCAACAGAATAAAAGGACACTTCAAAAATGATTCATTTGTTTCACCAGATTTTGTAGATTATGATGATATTCCTGAATCAGATGTGTATATGAGTAATTCAATAAAAGACATTTTTGATGGAAAAGATTTCTGCTTGAAGTTTAAAAAAACAACTGTTACTAAATGTTATTACAATGGTCAACCAGAACAGAATATTTTAACGTTAAATTTTGAGAATGGTGATGATTACTCAGAACTATCAAAATATGAAATCAGGAAAACACATAACCAAGCACTTTTATGGATAACTTTTAATAAAGTAAACTTGCTTAAAAATAATGGAATCATTGACTATCATAGAAACATAAACCCTTACTGGGATTATAAAAGTGATCAAAATGATGAATACATTACAACTCAATTTGAGGCTGAAATCTCATTAGTTCAAATAAGCAAACAACATGATACTATTATTGCGTTCCTTATTATTAACCCAGAAAACGAAACTAATTTTTACTTTAGATTAATGTTTTCTGAATGCATATCTTAGACAAATCAACTATAAAATGAAAATAAACTATTTAAAAAAACAGACTTTTAATAGTAATGAGCTAGCGTTATTTTTTCAAGCTTTTGGTAAGAAACTATTTATCAGACCACAAAAAGGAGATATTTTTTCTCGCAATAATCCTAATGGTAGTTGTACTTTCTATTTCAATATTGAATATTATGAAGAGCTTAAAGTAAGTATGACTAACTCATCTAAGCAAGGAAAGTTTACTGAAAGTAATGCAAATAGAGATTGGACAAACTTGATGAATACGTTATTTACAGCCATCCCAGTTGAGAGTAATGATAGCATCCCTACAGAAGATTATTATGAATCAGTTGGTATATTTTGGGGATCAAAATAACAGTGAAAAAATAACAAATAAAGCATATCTTGCACTTAATCAGTGCACATCAAAATTAATCAATACTGTAACACTAATCAAAAATATGTTTACTAATTATTTCGCTAAAAATTAAGAATCAAATTATTAAAACTCAATCATGAAAAAAAACAACACCTTTTACATTTTCTATTTCTTAACTATTGGATTTGCAATAATGCTATTCTCTAGCTGTACTAAAACAGATGACCTAGCTGATACTTTAAATTCTACATCTGTTACTGATATTGATGGAAATAAGTATAAAATTATAACAATTGGAACTCAAGTTTGGATGGCTGAGAATCTAAGGGTAACTAAATACAATAATAGTGACCCAATTAACCTAATATCTGATGCAACTATATGGAGTAAACTGTCTACTGGTGCATATTGTAATTATGATAATGATTTATCTGCAAGTAATACTTATGGGAAATTGTACAACTGGTATGCAGTTAAAACAGGAATTTTAGCCCCCAAAGGATGGCATATCCCCACAGATGCTGAGTGGACTACTCTAAAGAATTATTTGATAGCTAACAAATATAACTATGATGTTTCGATTGCTGATAATAAAATTGCTAAATCTCTATCATCTATTAACAGTTGGAACAATTCAACAAGTGTAGGTGCTATTGGAAATGATATCTCAAAAAATAACTCATCTGGATTCTCAGCCTTGCCTGGAGGCAACAGAACTGTATCTGGGTCATTTGATGGACTTTATCAGCATGGATACTGGTGGAGTTCAATAGACCAAAATGATGTTGATAATTTTGCAGGAGGAATGGATTTATATTTTGATGATATCAAAATGGGTACTAGAGGTGCACCAAAAAATCAAGGTTGTTCCATCAGATGCATAAAGGATTAGTATAACTTAACCTTTGTCATATATTTGAGAGGACTCATAATAAAGCAAAGGATGAAATGCAAACTGTTCACATTTCATACAGATATATTAAAACTTTAATTATATAAAAAGATACGTGAAACAAAGAATAAAATTTTCTTTAAATTATGGTTTATTTAAAACTGGACTTCCCATAATTATAACAGAAATAAAACAGCAAAATCTATGCTTCTTACTTGATACAGGCTCAAATAAAAATCTATTAGACCAAAAGGTTTATGAATATTTTAAAGAGGAGATTGAGGCTGTAGGGAGTGGTGAAATTTTTGGATTAGATGGAGATAAATTCGCTACAACTATCATTAAACTTAGTTTTAACTTTGAGAACCACTCTTATACTACTAACTTCAACGTATTTGATTCTAAAGACTCATTTGCAGCTATTGAAAAGGAGTCTGACATACAAATTCACGGCATATTAGGAAATGAGTTCTTTATTAAAAATGAATGGATTATTGACTTTGAGAAACTAACACTCTATTCAAAATAATTTATTTATGAATGAGTATTTTTCCTTATCTATTTCAAAAAGTCTAGAGAAACATGAGTTACCTATGCTCAAAATTAATCTACTTAGAACTCTAGGGTTTGACGTAATAATTGACATGAGTATTAGAGACAATTTTATTGACCCTAACTTTATCTATTTTGAAGTAGATGAAGACTTCTATACTTGTCTGGATGAGGATATTGATAGTAGCTTAAAACCTAAAATGTATCTATTCAAAGATTTCTTTAGAAAACTAGAGGTACATACAATTATTAGAAAAGATGGAGTTAAACAAAGAGCAGATAAAATAGAATTTACTTTTACGCTTCAAGGAGAGAATTATACTGACATCTTCTCTGTAATTAAGTTACACCCATCACTGTATAGACTCAAAGACGTAAATATAGATGTTGTATTAGGAAGTGACTTTATCTTAAAGCATAAATGGATTATAGACTATAATAAACAAGCCGTTTTAATACCTAAATGCAGCTTATTAGCACCCATCTAAATAAAACAGAATAAAATAATCACAGTAAACAAAATCATTAATCACTTTAAATTAATTGTATCTAACTGATATACAAATTTATTACTAGAACTATTAGGCGTTTTATAATAGAACAATTAGCTATCTATTTATTCATCCCCATAGTATGACCGACACGATGGGACGTATGCACGGTGATGCTCAGTTTGCCGGTTCTTCTTCAGTTCCCGCTCACGTGGAAATGATGGGATTCATTGGCATGGGTAACAACCCAATGGTTGGA
>Ga0209124_10000373_pt1 | contig 26158 bp, 2 predicted proteins | sample BarGraIncu01122A_FD_184502 | JGI IMG/M metagenome (GOLD analysis project Ga0209124, IMG submission 184502) | Arctic peat soil microbial communities from Barrow, Alaska - Barrow Graham LP Incubations 011-22A (SPAdes) (version 2) | ecosystem: Environmental > Terrestrial > Soil > Wetlands > Peat...
GCTGGGAAGCTTGAGTGGAACCAATACAGGTGATCAATCTGCTACAACTGTACCTGTTACTCCAACCGGTTCATTGGTTTCTACAAACGTACAAGCTGCTTTGGTTGAGTTACAAGGTAAAATTACAACTGCTGCCAGTGGAGGTATGGTAGGTGTTAACCATGATGCTACTTTATCTGGTGATGGTAATAGTTCTAACCTTACTATTGCAGATGGTGGAGTAAGTTTGGCAAAGATGTCAAATCTTACTGCTAAAACCTTAATTGGAAACAGTTCTCCATTTGCTGCGAAACCAGAAGCAATAACAATCGGTTCGGGACTTACATTGAGTAGTGGAGTTTTATCGGCCGGTGGAGCCACTGCTGGTGCCACTGGTGGTGATGTGGTTTTAACGGGTCAAAACTATCTCTCGTTAAGTGGTCAAACAATAACTGCAAATCCGATCGACTTGTCAGGTACAAATGCAACCGGAACTCTTGCTGCAGCCCGTTTCCCGGCTTTAACTGGAGATGTAACTACTATTGCAGGATCTTTGGTAACAACACTGACAAGCACCGGAATTACACCTGGCACATATACTTCTGTAAATGTTGATGCAAAAGGGAGAATTATTTCTGGGGTTAATAATACTACGTTAGGAGCCGGATTGACAGATGTTGATGTGTCAACCAAGGCTCCCGGAGAAGTACTGCAATGGGATGGTAGTAAATGGGTTAATAAGCCGGCTTCAACCGGAAATCAATCCATAACATTTACTGCTACCGGAGATGTGACAGGAACAACCACAGGTACAACTTCACTAACACCAACCTTGACAATTGGAACAGGTAAAGTAACTAATGCCATGTTGGCAACCGGTATTGATGCTGCTAAATTGACAGGTACACTTCCCTTATCTACTATCCCAACTACTTTGACAGGTATTACAAGTATTAATGGTATGAGTATATCAACAATACCTACATTCTCGCTTTCAGATGGAACAAAAACACTAACTGTGGCAGGTAATACAGCAGTGTCTGGGACTAATACTGGTGATCAGACAGCTGCGACGTTAAATCTTAATCCTGCTATATCCGGAATTACGGGGACAACCGTACAAGGTGCATTGACAGATATTGCGGGTAAACTAACACAAAATACCACTGATATCGCAAAGAAATTAGATGCTAATAGTGGCATTACAGCTAGCAGTAGTTTTTCATTAGTAAATTATGATGCAAAAGGATTGGTAACCGGAGGTAAAATCCCTACAACCGATGATATAAGTGATGCGGCCTCTGCCACACATAAATACGTTACACCAGCTCAACTAATTATATTAGGAAATACTACCGGAACAAATACAGGTGACCAAATATTGAGTGTAACGGCGGCAGGAAAATTGAATATTTCGGGAGCTACAGGTAATAGTGTTGATGTGGTTACAAGTTTAATTGCAGGAAGTGGATTGACAGGTACCGGAACGACTGGAGATGTTACTTTAAGTTTAGGGACTAATGCAGTAGGCGCTTCTTCGCTGAAAGGTAGTAGTGGAGCCCTAAGTAATGGAGGAGGAAATGGTTTTGTATTACAATCAAATGGAGATGGAACTTTTTCATGGAAAGATATAACTTCTGGCGTTGCCGCTGATCCATCTAGTCTAGCATTAGGAACCGGACAATTTTACATAGGTGATGCATCCAGTAAAGCTTCTGCTATTTCAAAGAGTGCTATTCCTCTCAGTGGATTCGGAGTTCCAACTGCTGATGTGTCCTTGGGAAGTAAGAAAATTATTTCTCTGGCAGACCCTTCTGACCCTCAAGATGCTGCTACTAAAAACTATGTAGATACTCATATGCCTGCTTCTTTAGTTGGAGCTGTGGTTTATAAGGGACCGTATAACGCAACAACAGGTACTCCTGCATTAGGAACAGCAGATGCGAGTAATCTAGGGCATTATTATGTTGTTACGGATGCAGGATACAATCCAGTTGCCTTAAATGTTGGTGATTGGATGATCTCAGATGGTACAAATTGGAGTAAAGTTGCCAATAGTAATGTGGCATACACTACCGATCAGGTCCCTGAAACTGCTACTCCCACAAATAAATATTATACGGAAACAAGAGTTAATGCTAACCCTTCTGTAGTTGCTTTAGGAATAAACAAGGAGGATAAATCTAATAAGGGTACTGCTATCGTTTCAGAGCCAACAAATACTGCTTATCCATCAATACAAGCTGTTAAGAATTATGTAGATACAAGGGTTCCCGCTTATTCTTCTAGTAATAATGGACAAGTATTATCTGTTGTAGGAGGAAACCCAACTTGGCAAACCATTACCGGAGGAGGAACTGTGAAAACAATTTCTGTTGTTGATAATAGCAATGGAATTACTGGGGCAGTAAGTGTGGATCCTGTCAATCCGGCAATTACCCTTACGCTTGGTACTATTAAACCATTAGCAATAACAACTACCGGTGCCATATCCGGTGGAGCAATAACCGGAACTTCGGTTATTGCAACCGGAATTGTAAATGGTTCGAATATTACCAACACTGCTACTGTTTCAGGTGCCAATACAGGTGATCAGACTATAACGCTTACGGGCCCCGTAACTGGTTCAGGTAAAGGAACATTTGCGACTACGATTTCTGATAATGCAATAACCTCAGCTAAGATAGCTGACAAAGCAGTTAGCTTTTCCGATATTGCTGATGCGACTATCACTCCTGCTCAGATGAATATAGCAGGAACTGCATCTGTAGGTTCAGTTCCTGCCTATAACGCATCAGGTGGTTTTACATGGGGCACAGGTGGAGCAACAAATTTGAGTAATGTTCCTTCAGCAACTGATGTTCTTGTTAAAAGTTCAAGCGGTTCTTCTACAACAATTTATGCTGCAACTACAACAGATGCAGGGGTGATGCTTGCTAGTGATAAAGTGAAATTGAATGGAGCCATTACCTCCGTTACTATAGCTGATGGTCTCTCTGCCTCCACAACATCGGGTGCGGTTAGTTTAGGTATTAATACAGCGGGCATTGCCTTAGGTAAATTAGCTACAATGGCAGATAAGACCATATTGGGTAATAATTCTGGCAGTATTGCTTCTCCATCTGCATTAAGTGTTGCAACTTTACAGTCAATGCTTTCTTTGAATCTAAAACAGGATGTATCAAATTTAACCAATGATGCCAATTTTGCCGCTGATGCAACAAATAGTTCTGTGAATGATATTAGATATCCATCCGTAAAAGCTATAAAAAACTATGTAGATACAAAAACAGCAGCTGCTGGGGGAGGAGATATGTTATTGGCCGGAACGCAATCTGTTACCGGAACAAAAACATTTAATAACTCCACATTAGCTATGAAAGCAATTGGAGCAAATGCCGGAGTTACCACCATTTCAACATTAAACGCCTCCTCTACAAATTATACAATCAGCTTACCTGCCGAAACGGGTACAGTTGCCATGAGGTCATCTTCACTAAGCCAATTTGCTACTACTACCTCGGCTCTGCTTGCTGGTATTATTTCTGATGAAACAGGAACTGGTGCATCGGTATTTGCAAATGCTCCAACTTTTACAGCTGCAACAGGAGCTGCTCCTTTTACTGTCAATTCTACAACACCTGTTGCTAGTCTAAGCATTGGAGGAAATGCAGCTACAGCAACTACGGCAACTACAGCAGCCACAGCAACAAACAGCGCAATAACGAGGAATAGCTCTGGAGGTCCAGTATATCCAACTTGGGTGACTAATGACGCTAATACCAACCAAGCCCTTAATGTTACAACTGCGCTCTCTTTCATGCCTTCAACTGGAACATTAAGCACTACCAAATTTTCCGGAGACGGAAGCTTATTGACTAATCTTAATGCAACCAACCTGACATCTGGTACCATTTTGGCTGGTAGATATGGTACAAGTACTATTCCTATTGCAGCATTGAACTATCCAGGAGGTGCGAGTGCATCGTTGTTTCTGGCTGGTGATGGAACCTGGAAGGCTGCTGGTGGAGCTGGTGCTACCGACTTAACTTATACACAGGCAGCTTTACAAGGAACCGTTAACTCAAATACAGGAGCTGATGCTGTTATTCCTGAAGCAACCACTAGTTATGCAGGTTTGCTAAATAATACAGATAAAACAAAACTAACTAATATACCAACTATTAGTGGAGGCGCTACTGCTAACGGACAAGTGTTAACCTACGATGGATCAGTAGCCAACTGGGCTTTACCCGGACTGCAATACAGTGGAACTACCGGAGCTGGTAAGGTTAGTGTTATAAATGGAAGTACTACGCAAACAGCTAATATCCCTGTAGCCTCTACTACTCTTTCAGGTTTAATGGTTCCTGCAGATAAAACAAAACTGGATAAACTACCAACTGTTACAAATGCACCGGTAGCAACTGCCGATCAGGTGCTCACCTCTAATGCAGATGGTACAGCGACTTGGAAAGCTGCTACTGGTGGTAGTGGAGGTGGAAGTAGTACGATTTATAAGGCTGTAGCTCAAGATGGAACTACACCAGTAGTTAATGTTTTGGTTAAAGGATCTGGTCCTAAAATAAAATTTTGGATTGAAACTGCTTCAACTAATATTTTCCATGTGTCAATTCCAAGTGGAGCTGTTGTTGACTATATAAGAATTTACACAATCAGAGCTAATATGAGTCTTCAGGGAGGTTTTTATTATTGTTATATTGATGTTAAAGATGAGTCTGGAAATACTAACAATTCTTATATTGATGCATTGATGCCTAATTTCAACTATGTGATACTTAATAGACTTAATGCAACAGAGGCACCTTGGTCAACGACAACTGTTCCCTTGGCAGGTACTAATGTCGAAAATTGTAGTGCAGGTACATTACACATAAATGTAGCTTTAGGAACAGGAGAACTCCCACTAGAATCTGATGGTGGAACATATATAATTTTATCATATTGAAATATGAATACAAGAAGATGGGTTTTGTGTTTGTTTTTTATTTCCGGAACGTTTTTGTGTTTTTCTCAAATAACGAAACAGTTTAATGGTGATTTAAATTTAACTACAGTAAAAGTTGTAAGTAGTGGTAACTACCAGCTTGTCGGCTCTTTTTCTGATTTAAGTGGTACTTTTACAGCTACGCAAGCTATTGTAGGAGATGAGATTATAGATAAGGCTGGTACTATGGTGAAAATTACAGCTATTACTTCTGTAAGTGGTACCTCGCTTTCTGTTGTAGCAATATCAGTTGGAACGCCTATTACGCCGTTGCCTGGGACTGGAATTATTTTTCGTCCATCTGAAAATGGCTATCCTATGATAACAGCTGGAATAAGTGCTACTCTATTGTCTAAAACAGCTAACACATCTACTGTTTCAATAAACTCTGATTTAGCAACATTTACCGTGGGGAGTACTTTACCTCCGCTGGTTTCTAAAATAGGCGATGCTGTTATTTTTTCATCAAGTGTTTATCAGCTTACGGCGACCGGATGGGCGCAAATAGCCTCTATTTTAACTAAATATGGAGCATCTGTGAGTGCAATTCCAATAGCTGTAGCTGGAACAGTCATAAAATACTATACAGACAAGAATTACTATGTTTCTGATGGTGTAGTATGGAATCTGGTTTCAACAGTAACGGAATTGGCGGTAGTACCTAAATTTGGTGATGTTTATTATGTAACCGGAGAGAATACGCTCTATATGTTAGCTGATGATGGTACTGGAAATACTAAATGGATGGCTATCAGTAATTCCGGAATATCATCGGGAACAACAGCTGATTTTCCTGTTAATCCCAAACCCGGAAATCTATTCTTCAATACAGATAATAACACGCTGTACTTATACGACAATACTAATACCTGGGTAGAGGTTTCTTCCAATGGATCTACTCCAGCTGATCTCACGACCCCTGATCCTAGCACTTCCACAATTAAAGAAGGGAGATTATTTTACAATACTTCTGAACATCAGTTGTATGTGTTTAATGGAACCATTTGGATTCCTGTAGGCAATGCATTGACCGATAGTTATATTTATGTAGGTAATAGTTCCAACATAGCCTCTCCTGTTCAGATGTCGGGAGATGCTACGATAACGAATACCGGTGTGCTTACCATTAGCGATAAGGCGGTTACTGACACGAAGTTGGATAAGGCGAATATCCCGTTAAGTGGCTTTGGAAATCCAAAATCCAATATTAATATGGGAGATGGTACCACAAATTTCCGCATTTCTAATTTATTAACTCCTTCTGCACTTCAGGATGCGGCTACAAAGGGCTATGTAGATAATTTATTTAGTAACCCATCTTCAACTTTATCACTCAGCTACAACAATTTATTTGTTGGCAATGCGCTGAATAAAGCCGTTGCCACACCAAAGGCAAACGTTCCGTTAAGTGGATTTGGAAATCCGACGGCCAATATTTCTATGAATGGTAAGTTGATTACCAATTTGGCTTCGCCGTCAAACGGCACAGATGCTGCTAATAAGGACTATGTAGATACAAAACCTGTTTATCCAATAGATATTAGTTTGTATTATAATATGTTATTAGTTGGTAATGCTTCAGATCAGGCAGGGATGGTGGAAAAGAAAGATATTCCTTTCAGTGATTTTGGTGCCGGAACGAAAGATGTTTCGTTTGGAGGGTTTAAAGCCATGAATCTTGCAGAGCCTGCGTTAGCGCAAGATGCAGCTACTAAAAATTATGTAGATACTAAAATTATTGATCCTGCCAATATATCACTGACAGTGGGTCATCTTTTAGTTGGTGATGCCACTGGAAAAGCTGCGATTACGTTGAAAAATACTATCCCAATAAGTGGTTTTGGTGCTGCTGGAACTGATGTTTCTATGGGAAATTTCAAAATAAATAATCTCGCGACTCCTACGGCAGATACCGATGCTTCTAATAAAAAGTACATTGATGATCTTTTTCTAAGCCCATCGAATATGCTGGCACTTCCTGCCGGAAATCTTTTTGTAGGTAATGCGTTAGGAAAAGCTGCTCCAACACTTAAGAATGCTATTCCGGTTAGTGGTTTTGGAAAAGCAACTGAAACGATTAATATGGGAGATGCTTCTACACAATATAATATCAGTTATTTGGCTGAACCTATGAGTGCGCAAGATGCCGCCACTAAAAATTATGTTGACACCAAGGTGGCTAATCCAAGTTCAATGACATTACTTTCGGGAAATATCTTAGTTGGTAATGCTGTTAACCAAGCGGAATCTGTAGCTAAAAGTTCAGTATCTTTAAGTGAGTTTGGAGCTGTTACGCAGAATCTTTCGGTGGCAAGTTATAAAATTACAGATCTAGGAGATCCTGTAAGTGATGGTGATGCTGTTAATAAAAAATATATCACCACACAACTTTCAACAGTTACATCAACACTTACGTTACCAGCTGGGCAGCTCTATGTAGGAAATACATCTAATAAGGCCGTTGCTGCAGCAAAGAATACTATACCTATCAGTGGATTTGCAGCAGCAACAGCTGATGTTGTGCTAGGAGGGTTTAAACTAACCGGAGTGGCCGATCCTGCTGCTGATCAGGATGCCACTACCAAGAAATATGTGGATGGTTTGATGGCAACTGTCAATTCAACATTATCCTTGGCCAAAGGAAATATGCTGGTAGGGGATGCATCAGGTAAAGCGGCTTCTGTTGCAAAAAGTGCGATTCTGTTAAGTGGTTTTGGCGATGCTGAGGCTAACGTTTCTATGGGAACTGGTTCAAACAATTACAAAATTATCAATGTAGCTGATCCTACCGGTGACCAGGATGCTGCCACAAAGAAATATGTGGATTCGAAAACTGCTAATCCTGCCTCTCTTACTTTGACTAAAGATTATATTTTGGTGGGAAATGCCACAGGGAAAGCTGCCGAAGTAGCTACCAGTACTGTAGCTATAAGTAAATTTGGTACTGCTGCAGCTGATGTTGCGTTTGGTGGATTTAAGTTGACTGGGGTAGCCGATCCTGCTGCCAATCAGGATGTTGCCACAAAGAAATATGTGGATTCGAAAACTGTTAATCCTGCCTATCTTACTTTGACTGAAGATTATATTTTGGTTGGAGATGCCACTGGGAAAGCTGCTGAAGTAGCTACCAGTACTGTAGCCATAAGTAAATTTGGTACTGCTACTTCTGATGTTGCATTGGGTGGATTTAAGTTGACCGGAGTGGCAGATCCTGCTGTCGACCAGGATGCTGCCACAAAAAAATATGTGGATTCGAAAACTGGTAATCCTGCCTCTCTTACTTTGACTAAAGATTATATTTTGATGGGAGATGCCACCGGAAAAGCCGCTGAAGTAGCTACCAGTACTGTATCCATAAGTAAATTTGGTACTGCTACTTCTGATGTTACATTGGGTGGATTTAAGTTGACCGGGGTGGCCGATCCTGCTGCTGATCAAGATGCTGCAACTAAAAAATATGTGGATAGTAAAACAGGTAAACTGATTGTTGGATCAACTGACCCAACTAATCCAACCATTGGCGATACCTATTATAATACTACTGACAAAACTTTTTATGTATATGACGGAACGCAATGGGTACCTGTGGATAACAAACTTCCGAACGGTCAACTTTATGTAGGTAATGCGTCAAACAAAGCTGTTGCTACGCTCAAAAATACTATTCCATTGAGTGGTTTTGCTGCTGCTGCCGCTGATATTGATTTAGGAATTCACAAAATAGTAAATGTTGTAGACCCTGCTGCCGATCAGGATGCCGCTACTAAGAAATATGTGGATAATTTAATGGCCAGCGTCAATTCAACTTTATCATTAGCAAAAGGTAATATGCTGGTAGGGGATGCTTCGGGTAAAGCTGCTTCGACAGCTAAGAGTGCTATTACATTGAGCGGCTTTGGCGATGCACAGGCTAATGTTTCTATGGGAACCGGTTCAAATAATTACAAAATAATAAATGTGGCTAATCCTACCGGTGATCAGGATGCTGCTACAAAGAAGTATGTAGATGGTAAAACAGCTGGAGTTACTACCGGAACTAACCCACCTCCGGGAACAATTGTAGGAAGTACATATTACAACACAACGGATAAAACTTTGTATGTATATGATGGAACGGGATGGATACCAGCCGTTCCAGGTGATAATTTAGGAAATCACACAGCAACTCAAAACATTAAAACGGTAACTTATGCCATTAATAGCGATGGGGTAGCTGGAAAAGGTCTTACTTTTGAGACAGCAGGTAATGCTGTTTTTGCACAAGATGTTACTGTGAAAGGTAATTTTTACACCCCTTCGGATAAACGGTTGAAAACAAATATCGAAACCTTGGGAAATACCTTGCAGGCTATTGATTCAATGCGTGGAGTACGTTTCGAATATAAAGATCAAAAGAGATATGCTAAGGGACCAAAGATTGGGGTGATTGCTCAGGAACTGATGAAGGTGTATCCCGAAATGGTAACAAAAGGGACTGATGGATTTTACAAGGTTGATTATACTCAACTTTCGGCAGTGTTGATTCAGGCTGTGAAGGAGCAACAACAGGAAATCAGTCACCTAAAAGACCGATTGGATAAGCAACAGATGCAGATCGATGCTATTCTGAAAAAGATAAACTGATTTTAATATTAATGAATTGTTATCGGTAATTGTAAAATATGTTTATTACTTTTGTGAGAATGGTGATAAGTGAGATGTAATATTATATGGTACTGCCACATTGCTGACAGATAGGATATTAGCTGGTATTTTGTAATAGTTAAGGTAATGATAAAATTATCGTCACCGACTATTTTGTTGTGTATAAATGCAAAAGGAATAATTATTCAATATCAGACAAAGTTTCATAGCTATATCTTGGGTATAGGATGGACGAAGGATGGGCGTAGGATGAGTAGATGTTGTTTGTGCATAAATAGTGATTTATTATGCGAGATGTGGCTAGTTTATGCATAAACAAACCTATGAAATTTAAAAGAGTTGTTAGAAATAACAGTTAGTCAGGGTTAATGTATTATATGCAAGTAGACCAGTATAATGTCACATTGATAAAAAATGAATATATATTATCCAACAATTACCGTCTCAGTCAAACGCTGATGGAACAAGTTTTTTTAAGTACAGGGCTAGCCAAATTAAAAACAATTATTTGGCTAAAGCCAATATTGATTTTGCATTCTTATCCGTCCCATAAATAGAATGGCAATTGATACTGAGAATACGAGATTATTTATTTCCACTTACTTATGTTGGATTGATTTAGGAAATAATTAAAAGTGTAGATTCTCTGGAATTTTTTGTTTTACCCGGAGGTTTAATGCCGAAAGGAATTTGAGTTATATTTATCTGTTTACAATTAATAAAAAAGTTAGTATCTTATTTTGAAACGCTTACTGAATATAATAGTTTTTTCTGTTTTAATTGCCGGACTAAGTCCGCTATCAGCACAGAATCATTTTAGGATAATTAGTGGTATTCCACATCTTCCTCTTATTGATCCCGCTTCGGTAACAACTCCGGAGGCGGGAATGCTCATTTATAGCAGTGCAGATTCAAAACCAATGATCTATACCGGATCATCATGGGAGACTTTATGTACTGAAAATATTAATTCTATTACTGCGCAGGAATACTTTGTTGTGAAAAATGGTATCCCTTTTCTTCCCACTTTAGGCTCTGTTCCTACCGGTTTACTTGCTTCTGGTACGATTTATTATTCCACGGTAGCAAAATCCGTTATGGTTTATAATGGTAGTAGTTGGGTTAAAATGGTGGACATGCTTACAGGGTCTATTGCAGACAATGCAGGCTTTACTGCCGGAGTAGGTGTAAAAACATTTAAACTTCCGGTGTTGAACGCTGACCCTACTGCTGCGGGGTTGGTTGCGGGTGCATTTTATATTAACTCATCAACTAAAGTCGTTCGGTATAATGATGGCACTGTATGGCAGGATATCAGTTGTCAGCCGGTTGTAAAAACAATTTCTGTAACTAATATTACCGGACATACTGCCGAGAGTGGTGCAGAAGTGCTGACCAATGGTGGTTCACCGGTAACTCTTACCGGAATTTGCTGGAGTCCGAACTCAGATCCGGATACTTTGTTGACATCTAAAACCCGGATCGTAGCAACAGGTTCGGGAATAGGAACTTTCGCCAGCCAGATGACCGCATTGCTACCGTTGACAACCTACCATGTTCGTGCTTATGCTGTGAATTATATGGGAATCGTTTATGGTGATGATATTGTATTGACAACGCCGATAGCTCCACCAACCATTATTACCCTCGACGCTACCAATATTAAACCTATTTCTGTACAAACTGGAGGTGATATCACGGCAGATGGCGGATCAACTGTTACAAAACGTGGAGTTATATGGAGTGCGGTTTCAGATCCATTAACTGATGTTTCTCACATTATAACTAATGATGGTTCAGGTGTTGGGTATTATCCTACAATACTGGATGGCTTGCTGGGAAATACAAGTTATTATGTTCGGGCTTATGCGGTAAATGCTGCCGGAACGGCCTATGGAAATCTGGTTCAGTTTACAACTCCGGACCCAGTGCCTCCGGTTCTTAATCCAACACTTACTCTTGACAGTATTACAGGAAGTTCGATGGTAGGCACTGCCCTTATCCTGAACAATGGAGGTGCTCTGGTTACTGAACGGGGTATTTGTTATAGCCTTGACCAGATAACGTATACCTATGTTCCGTCGTTTACGGTGACACCTACAGATATTGGTAGATTTATCACTAAACTGACAGGCTTATCACAAGGAACTACTTATTATCTAAAAGGATATGCAAAGAACAGTGCAGGTATAGGTTATACCAGCGAGACGAGCATTATGACGCCTTTGTATGCCACTATAACAACAGTGAAACCTGATAATATTTCCGGTTCTACAGCATCCAGTGGAGGTGTAATTACAAATACAGGTTTCTCTGATATTACAGCTCGTGGCATCTGTTGGAGCATAGATAAAAATCCGACTATAGACTCTCTTAGCAGAACATCAGAACCGGTAGTAGGTGATGGTACCGGAAGCTATGCAAGCAAACTGACGGGTTTACTTCCAGGGACAACGTATTATGTTCGTGCTTATGCTATTAATGGTGCCGGAGTCGGTTATGGTAATCTGGATAGTATAGTTGTGCCAAATTATGCAAGAGTCCTTACTATTGCAGCATCTTCATTGTATGCAAGTACCGCTACCTGCGGTGGTGATGTATTAAGTGATGGAGGATCAGATGTTACCGAACGCGGAGTTTGCTGGAGTACCGGCGAATATCCGACTATTGCTAATACCCGTACTTCAGATGGGACAGGCATAGGATTATTTACAAGTTATCTTCTTGGTTTAACCCCCAATGTAGACTGTCATTTCAGAGCCTATGCTGTGAATAGTGTTGGTGCTGCGTACGGCGATGATTTAATTTTTAAAATCATACCGGATGCTCCGACCATCATTACTCTTCCTATAACAGAGATTACCAGCATGTCAGGAAATAGTGGTGGTGATATTCAAAGTAGTGGTGGCGCTCCAATTACGAAAAGGGGTATTATTTGGAGTACAAGCGGTGATCCACTTACCAATCCTTTAACTACCACTACTACAAATGATGGTTCTGGTGTGGGAATATTCCCTACGAAGATGGATAATCTTTTGGGTAGTACTACCTATTATGTGCGTGCTTATGCAGTAAATAGCTATGGTAAAGCCTATGGTGATTTGAAGATATTCACCACCCTTCTTCCAATTTTGCCGGAAGTATTACCTCCAACTTTTAGCATTTATGATATTACTAATTTTACGGCAATAGGTGAATTCTTAGTCAAGAATAATGGTGGTGACCCGTTAACGGATCGAGGAATACGATATAGTACCGATGGTGTGAATTATACGTATGTGTCGTCAACAACATTAAATAAAACGGATGTTGGTACATTTAGATCTAACCTGACCGGCTTACAGTCGAATACTACTTACTACGCTCAGGCCTATGCTATAAATAATGTGGGTATGGCCTTAAGTAGTGAAGCCAGTTTCAGAACAACATCATTAGTCGTGTTGACAACAACGCCTCCAAGCGAGGTGACAGGCTTTACGGCTACTAGCGGTGGCGACATTACCTTTACAGGTGATGATATTATATCTGCTAAAGGTATTTGCTGGAGCACCGATGTGAACCCAACAATTGATCTGGCAACCAAAACATCAGAAGCTCTTAGTGGAATTGGTACTGGTACTTTTGTTAGTCGTATCAAGGATCTGACTCCGGGTGTTAAGTATTATGTAAGAGCCTATGCAGTCAATAGTTTTGGTGTAGCTTATGGAAACCTGGATAGTTTATTTACAGCTACTACTGCTTATATAACAACTACTCACCCAGTAAGTGTTACTAATATATCAGCGATAACCGGAGGGTATATTAATAATGACGGAAATCAGGAAGTGTATACTCGCGGTATCTGCTGGAGTACGCATCCTAATCCTACAACCGTCGATGACTATATTGCCAGCGGCAGTGGTATTGGATCTTTTGCCGTTACGTTGACCAATTTAATGGGAAGTACAAAATATTATGTGAGAGCATATGCTATCAATAGTGTGGGAACTGCCTATGGAAATCTGGATAGTATAAAAACTTCGGCACCAAAAATGGAAGCTGTTTCTACCACTGATGTAATCAATATTGGAGGTACAACGGCTCTTGGACGGGGGTATGTAGGTAAGATGGGTGGTGCACAAGTCACCGAGAGAGGATTCTGTTGGAATACCACTGGCGGTGCATCTGTTGATGGACCACATGCTGCCTGTGGTACCAGTGGTAATGGAAGTTTTGCTGCAGGCTTAAGCGGCTTGACTCCAAATACGAAATATTATGCCCGGGCGTATGCTGCCAATAGTGTTGGTGTGAGTTATGGTGATGAAATAACGTTCTCCACCTTTACCATTGCTACAATTATTACTACTCCGGCTTCAGAAATGACAAGTACTACCGCCAAGAGTGGTGGTGACATTGTTAGCGATGGTGGTGCCTTGGTATATAGCAGTGGAATTTGTTGGAACAGCACCGGCGCTCCGACAATTTATGATACACATACCAATAGTGGGTTAGGTATTGGTAACTTTATTCATACGCTAACTGGTTTAATGGGAAGTACTAAATATTACATCAGAGCTTATGCTATAAATGATGCCGGTACTGCCTACGGTAATGTTGAAGAGTTTACAACGACTCCTCCAGTACCTCCAACATTAACTACTACTGCTGGTTGGAGTGGTGCTAGCGGTACTACCGGAACTAGTGGTGGTACCATTAATAGTAATGGTGGAGCTTTTGTTAATACCCAAGGTATTGTATGGAGCACCACATCCGGTTTCTTACCGGATACGGTAACTGTAAATAAAACAGTCTTGTCTGGAACCGGAAACTTTAGCTCCACGCTGACTCATCTTAAAAAAGGTACAACTTATTACGTTCGGGCCTATGCCACCAATAGTGCGGGAATCGCTTATGCCGGTAATGAAGTAAGCTTTACCACCTTCGATTTACCGGTTATCAGCACAGTTGTTCCTTACGGAGTCACGAATGTAACAGCTACTAGTGGTGGTAATATCACTTCCAATGGTGGCACTGAAATTTTGGAAAGTGGTTTGTGTTGGAGTACCGATGTTTTACCAAGTATATCCAATAGTCTCTATTCCAATGGGCCGGCATTTGGTCTGTTTTACCGTACCATTACCGAAACGCTGGGAAGTACTACCTACTATGTTCGTGCTTACGCAATCAACAGTGTAGGTATTGTTTATGGTCAGGTCGAAAGCTTTACAACAGCTCCTCCAACCTTGGCTACTATTGTTACGAATCAGCCGGTAGCAACTTCCTCGATTACAGGTATTAGTGGAGGTAATGTTATAAGTCATGGTGGAGCGTTGGTTACTTCGCGTGGTATTTATTGGAGTACACAGGCTGGTTTTAATCCTGATACTATTACTGTAAATAAAACTGCGCAAACGGGTTATTACAAAGGTAGCTTCACGGCTTATATGACCGGTTTGACTCCAAACACTGTTTATTACGTGAAAGCTTATGTAGAGAATTCAGTTGGTACGGCTTATGGAGATGAAATGAGTTTCAAAACGCCAACGCTACCAACTCTAACTACCAACTATGCCTACGCAACAGGACCTACCAAAGCCGTTAGTGGTGGAAATATAAGCAATGACGGAGGAGCTGATATAACTTCGAGAGGTGTACTTTGGAGTAAAGTTCCAAGCTTTAATCCTGATACAGTTACGCTACGGACCTATAACGGTGGTGGTTCGGGTAATTTTGGCAGTAACTTAACTGAATTGAAAGGAAATACGACGTATTATGTTCAGGCTTACGCTACCAATATTGCCGGAACTAGTTATGGAAATATAGTAAGTTTCATCACCGACCCTGCTACATTAGCAACTCTGTCGACTCGTGATGCATGGAATGTTTATGGTACAACGGCTGTGTCCGGTGGGTATGTTTCCGACAATGGTGGAGAACCTATTCTGTCAAGAGGTATGCTTTGGAGCACGCATTCGGACTTTAAACCCGATACGGTAGTGGTGAATAAGGCTATGCAAGGTGCTATGGGACTTGGTTATTTCTCTACCGGTATGGGAAGTCTTAATAGAGGAACAACTTATTATGCTTGTGCTTATGCGACTAATAGTATTGGTGTTGCTTACGGTAACGTTATCAGCTTCACAACACTTGATTTTGCTAAGTTAACCACTCTGCCTGTTTCTCCTTCGTCTACGGGGTATGAAGCAAGTGGAGGTGGAACGCTACTTAGCGACGGCGGTACACCAATAACCAATAATGGTATTTGTTGGAGTGAAAATCCAAATCCAACGGTAGGACTGTATACAAAAACAACTTACGACGCTTGGTCTGGAAATAACTTCTATGGTAGTCTAACAGATTTGAAACCTGTTACCAAATATTATGTTCGGGCTTATGCAAGTAATAATCAGGGAGTAGCTTATGGCAATGAGGTCAGCTTTACTACGCCGGTAGCATTGCCAATTATTACGACAACTTATGCTACTCAGACATCTAAATCGTCTGTTGTAACGGGCGGTAATATTACTTTTGATGGTGGTGGAGCCGTAACCGAACGAGGGGTTATTTGGAGTACTGATGCCAGTTTCGATCCGGATACTGTGGTTGTAAATAAAACATCGAATGGTGTTGGAACTGGTAAATTCAATAGCGTGATTTCCGGTATGCAGTTGAGTATATCCTACTATATAAGAGCTTATGCTGTGAATAGTGCAGGTGTTAGTTATGGTAATCAGGTAAGAATAACCTTATTCCCTACGGCTCCTATTTTGAATACGCTTGAGATTACGCAGGTAAAAGGAAGTTCGGCTATGAGTGGTGGTGAGATTACGAGTGACGGCGGTGCAGATGTTACGCTGAAAGGTATCTGCTGGAGTAAATCCACTAATCCGACTACCAGTGACACTAACACCAAAAATGGCTTTGGCACGGATGCATATACCGCTATGCTTTCCGGCTTGCTACCCAATACACTTTATTATGTTCGGGCGTATGCTGTCAACAAGATTGGTACAGCCTACGGTATAGAGCGTACTTTCCAAACCAATGGAATCCCAACACTGACAGCTACTACAGCGGTAACGAATATAATTGCTACTACGGCTACCAGTGGCGGAAAAATAACCGATGACGGACGTTCTCCAATTATAACCCGAGGTATTTGTTGGAGTACCTATAGTAATCCTACTATTGCCTTAGCAACAAAAACGATTGATAATTCGTCCACTACCATTGGAAGCTTTATTGCTAATATGAAAGGGTTGACACCCGCTATTACTTATTATGTTCGCTCTTATGCCACTAATGAAGTGGGTACGGGTTATGGAAGTCAGGTGCAGTTTACAACGTTGGCAGTTCAATTGCCTTCGCTGACCACTATAGCTCCATACAATGTGGATAGCGTAAAAGCCACTAGTGGAGGTGACATATTTGATGATGGAGGCATGCCAATAACTGCTAAGGGTATTTGTTGGAGTGCCACTCCTAATCCTACTATAGCACTTGCCACCAGAATCACTTATCCTACCGCTGGAGATACTACTTATACTAGTACTTTTGCAGGCTTGTCTCCAGGTACGAAATATTATGTTCGGGCTTATGCTATTAATAGCAAAGGTACAGGTTATGGTAATCTCGATAGCTTGACTACTCAAGTGATTCGTGCAAGTGTAAGTAATGTGGTGATATCAAACATTACGAAGGTTGCAGCCAATGGTGCAGCTTCAGTAATTACGGATGGTGGTGCGCCGGTAACTGTGCGTGGTCTTTGTTGGAACATGACCGGGCATCCGACGATAGCCGATGATACGCTTAATGTGGGTAAAGGTATCGGTAACTTTGCTGATACCCTTAAAAATATTGTTGAAGGAAAAGTGTATTATGTACGTGCATTTGCAATTAATAGTGCGGGTATAGCCTATAGTGCCGTAGATGCCAGTTTCCAGATTTGTCCTTCGGCCTTTACAGTTCTGCATTACGAAGGATTAAACGGAGCTGCCGTAACCAAAACGGTTACCTATGGCTCAGTTAGTACCAGCATTTCGGGAGCTTCGAAGTGTTGGATTACACAAAACTTGGGTGCCGATCGTCAGGCCACTTCGGCAGCTGACAACACAGAGCCTTCCGCTGGTTGGTATTGGCAGTTTAACCATCTTCAGGGCTATCAGTTTACGGCAGCTCGTTATCCGCTAACCTGGGCTACTGCAATTACCGATACGACTAATTGGGTGCCGGCTAATGATCCTTGTAATCTATTACTTGGAAATGGATGGCGCATTCCAACTTCTCTAGAATGGGGAAATGCAATTGTAAACGGCAACTTATCTACATCTTCGGCCTATAATTCGGTGTTGAAAATGCATGCTGCAGGTTATCTGGCAAGTGGCGCTTTACAATATCGTGGTACTTATGGCTACCATTGGACAAGTACACAAAGTGCTCGAACAACTGCCAATAGCATATATCTTTATAATTCTGGACTTACTTATAGCTATAATGCGCATGAGAAATTTACGTATGGATTTTCGCTACGTTGTTTAAGAGATTCTATCGTTATAAGTACACCAACGGTAAGTAATGTGACTATTGCCGGTAAATCGAAGACTACTATTGTTGCTACTGCCGCTGCTACTCCAGATGGAGGAGCTCCGGTTACGGCCAGAGGATTCTGCTGGAATACTACCGGTACTCCTGATTTGAATGATCATGTTGTTGCTGTAGGTGACAGCGTTGGAATCTTCACCGACAGTATTACTGGGCTGGTAGAAGGAACTACCTATTATATTAGGGCTTATGCAACTAATAGTGTAGGAACTACTTATAGTTCTACAGTGACACAGTTTAAGGTGTGTCTCCCTCAATTTACAGTTCAACATGTTGCCGGACTGAATGGCGCGCCGGTAGATAAAATGGTAACTTATCATTCGGTGAGCACTACTTATTCCGGTGCTGCACGTTGTTGGATTACTCAGAATTTGGGTGCCGATCATGAGGCTACTTCGGTTGTTGATGCTACCGAACCATCTGCGGGCTGGTACTGGCAGTTTAACCGCTTACAGGGTTATAAATATGCCGGAAGTCGTACCCCTGCTACTACCTGGACGAGTAATACCGAATCCAGTGATTGGGTATCGGCTAATGATCCATGTAACCGTATGCTCGGTGGTGGCTGGCGTATTCCTACTTCAACGGAATATGCTAATGTGATAGCCAATGGAGGCATTCCATTTAGTACTCCATTAAAACTTCATTATTCGGGAAATTTAAGTTGGGATACAGGAACTCTTCAAAATATAGGCTCGTATGGTATATTCTGGACCAGTTCTGCTACATCAACTACATATGGAAGCTATCTTCAATTTAGTAGTGGAGCTAATAATATATATAATAGCTACAAGTGGCATGGTTTCACACTCCGTTGTTTGAAAGATACGATTGTGATATCTACCCCATCAGTTAGTAATGTTACTTTCTCTGCCATGACTTCATCTTCGGTAGGTGTTTCGGCTATTGTAACTCCTGATGGTGGTTCTCCGGTAACAGAGCGTGGGTTTTGCTGGAACACAACAGGTGATCCTTCAATTTCCGACAATAAGATTGCCAGTGGAGCCAATGTGGGTAACTTCACAGCTACAATTAGTGGTGAAGTGGTCGAAGGTCCTACTTATTATGTAAAGGCCTATGCCAAAAATAGTATAGGTATAGCATATGGAGCTGTCAATAGCTTTAAAATTTGTCCACCGGTATTTACAGTTCAGCATATTGCAGGTATTGATGGTGCTCCGGTTAGTAAGAGAGTTGCTTACCATTCGGTAAGTAGTACGCTTTCCGGTAAAGCTGCATGTTGGTTAACTCAAAATTTGGGAGCAGATTCTATTGCAAGTGCTAATACAGATGCAACAGAGCAGTCTGGTGGGTGGTATTGGCAGTTTAACCGTATACAAGGTTTTAAAAATGATGGAACAGTTCGTACCCCTGCCACTTCCTGGATAGCGATTAACGAAACAAGCAACTGGGTGGCACAAAATGACCCATGTACTCAACTTCTTGGATCCGGTTGGCGTATTCCTACCAACACAGAATGGGTGAATGTAATTGCTAACGGTAATCTTACTACTGCAATGGCGTACAATTTACCATTAAAAATGCACATGGCCGGAAACTTAGATAATGGTTCATTTATAAACAAACGTGGTGTTTCTTACGGACTTTATTGGAGTAGTACTCAAAGTGCTGCTACTACCGGTTATAGTATGTATTTTAGTACAGGCGGTAGTGTTACCTATAATTTACATAGTAAATCGCAGTATGGATTCTCCATTCGTTGTTTACGGGATACAATCGTTATTGCAAAACCATCGGTAGGTCAGGTATCGGTTAGCGTATCATCTATGACCGGAACTTCAGCCAATGTTTCTGCCGCGGTAGGTTCTGATGGTGGAGCATCGGTAAGTGCAAGAGGTTTCTGTTGGAATACTACCGGTAACCCAACTTTGAGCGATAATCATATTACTGATAGTGCTATTGGAACAGGCAACTTTACGGGTACCATTACCGGTTTAATCGAAGGACCGAAATACTATGTACGTGCGTATGCAACGAATAGTGCAGGTACGACTTATGGCGAAGGAACCGGATTTAGTGCAATCTTAACTACTATTTGTCCGGATACATTTAATATTCAGCATACCGTTGGCTATAGAGGTGTTCCGGTAACCAAGACAGTTACTTATCATGCTGTAGGAACTTATATGTCAGGTGCTGCTAAGTGTTGGATTACTCAAAATCTTGGAGCTGATCATCCGGCAACTTCTGCTTTTGATGCTACGGAAGCTTCTGGAGGATGGTATTTCCAATTTAATCGTTCGTTGGGCTATCAATATAATGGCACTCGTACACCTATTGCCTGGATTACTCCTATTAGTGAGACAACTGATTGGACGCTTATTAATGATCCTTGTAATAGTATGTTGGGAACAGACTGGCGTATTCCAACTTCAACAGAATGGACGAATGTGGATGGTGCTCCACAAAATTGGGCTACCTATGCCGATCCTTATAATTCTATCTTGAAACTTCATAATTCTGGTTGTTTAGCTTATAATACATCGGTGCTGTACAGTCGTGGGTCGCAAGGAAATTACTGGAGTAGTACTAGTGCTAGTGCTACAACTGCTTATGATTTCCAATTTTATAATGCAGGAAGTGGCTTAGTTAGTCACGATAAGGCCTATGGCTTCTCGGTTCGTTGTTTACGCGATGGTATTGTGAAAATGCCACCAACATTGAGTAATGTTGTTATTGCAACTGCTACTATGACTGATAGTACAGCTGTTGGATCGGCCAAAATAGTTACAGACGCTGGATCGGCTGTTTTGACTCGTGGAATCTGCTGGAATACAACCGGAAATCCAACGATTAATGATCATAATATACCAAGTAGCTCTACGGACTCTATTTTCAGCGGATTCATTGAAGGATTGAAAGAAGGACCAACCTATTATGTAAGAGCTTATGCTACTAACAAAATCGGTTTGGGTTATAGTCCACAGACAACTACGTTTAAGATTTGTCCTCCTGCATTTAGCGTTCTGCATAGCACACGTCTGAATGGATCGCCGGTAACTAAGACAGTTATTTATCATTCAGTAAATAGCACGCTTTCCGGAGCAGCTCGTTGTTGGACTACGCAAAATCTTGGTGCTGATAGTCCTGCTGTTGCAGCAAAAGACACTACTGCGGCAGCTACAGCTTGGTTCTGGCAGTTTAACCGTGCACAGGGATATAATTATCAGGGAACTACGCTGACTCCAACAGTTGCTTGGACAGCTAGTATTAGCGAAAGTAGCGACTGGACTGCTGCTACTGATCCATGTAACCTATTGTTGAGTACAGGCTGGCGTATTCCTACTTCCACAGAGTGGACTAATGCCGTAAACAACGGGGGTTGGGCTAGTACCAATGCATATACTTCAGAGTTGAAGTTACATGCTGCAGGTCAATTGAAATCAGGCGCGTTAGCTGATAGAGGTAGCTACGGAATTTTCTGGAGCGCTACACAAGCAAGTGTAACGAATGGCTCTTATCTTGAACTTAACGGTACGACCGGAGTTAGTAGAGTAACTAATAATATTAAGGCGAATGGAGCATCCTTGCGTTGTTTACGTGATACGATATCAATAGTTAAACCTTTTGTAAGTAATGTGACGATTATTAAACTCACTGATAGCATTGCTGCAGGAGCGGCTACTGTTACGCCTGATGGTGGTGCACCGGTAACGGCAAGGGGACTAACATGGAATTCAACAGGTAACCCAACTATTGCTGATCACTTAATTCCAGCATCTACAAACGGTATCGGAGATTTTGTTGGTGAAATTCCAGATTTAGAAGATGGACGTACGTATTTCATAAGAGCATATGCAACTAATAGTGCAGGAACTGCTTATAGTACAATAGTAACTAGTTTTAAAATATGTAAATCATTTACGGCGATTCATATTGAAGATCAGAATGGAGCTCCAGAGAATAAAACAATTAAATATGGATCGGTCAGCACGAATATCTCTGGAGCTTTAAGATGCTGGATAACCCAAAATTTGGGGGCTGATAGTACAGCTGTTTCAGCTACAGATGCCACCGAGGCTTCATCCGGCTGGTACTGGCAATTTAACCGTTTGCAAGGGTATAAAGAAGATGGTACCGGTTATATACCTCATGATGCCTGGGTAGCTTGGAATTCAGGAATCAATGAAAATAACGTTTGGGCTGCGGCGAATGATCCATGTAACTTATTGTTAGGCTCAGGTTGGCGTTTACCTACTTATACAGAATGGACAACAGCAGATGGATCGCCTCAAAACTGGAATAGTTATAAGGATACATATGCATCGGTATTGAAGCTTCATGCCGCCGGTTGGCTTTTGAATACAACCGGAGCTTTGTCTTCACGTGGTGTAGCCGGTAATTACTGGAGTAGTACGGGCGGAAATGTCGGTTATCAGGATAATCGTGGATTGAGCTTATCAATAACCGGAACAACGAGTGTTGGGGTTTGGACTTATGAGTCCTTTGCATTGCCGGTTCGTTGTTTACGTGACACAGCAGTGATAACTCTTCCATCTGTAAGTAATATTGTGTTCCCAACGAGCAAGATGACTACCAATAGTGCGGTAGGTACTGCAACAGCAGCCCCTGATGGTGGTGCGGCTGTAACAGAACGTGGTATTTGTTGGAGTACAACAACGTTGATTCCAACCAATGCTGATAATATGATCAAGAATGGTGCTGGAGTAGGAGAGTTTAATACAATGATGTCAGGTTTATCAGAAGGTCCTACCTATTATGTTCGTGCTTATGCAATAAACAGCAAGGGAATCGCTTATAGTCCGACCGTGACAAGCTTTAAGATCTGTAATCCAATGACCGTGATTCATGAAGCCGGTTTGAATGGTGCTCCGGTATCCAAGACGGTAACTTATCAGACTATCAGTACCAGTATTTCAGGCGCTCCTCGTTGTTGGATTGCTCAGAATTTGGGAGCAAATCGTCAAGCAGTTTCAGCTGCAGATACAACTGATGCATCAGCAGGCTGGTACTGGCAATTTAATCGATTACAAGGATATAAGTCTAATGGCTCTACCTATGTTCCATCTAATCTTTGGACTAGTTGGACTACAGGAATCAATGAGAATGTAGCTTGGGGAGCTGGTGTTGATCCATGTACTAAGTTGCTTGGTGCCAGTTGGCGCATTCCTACTTATAATGAATGGTTGGCTGCCGATGCTCAACCTCAATACTGGCGTTCGTTATCAGATGTTTATAATTCTGTCCTTAAACTTCATGCTGCAGGTTATTTAACCAGTGCAGCCGGAGTTCTCACATCTCGTGGTGCTGGAGGTCACTACTGGAGTAGTACGGGTGGAAATGTAGGTTATCAGGATAATCGGGCGATGGAATTATCTATTGCTGCAGGTTCCAGTGATATGGGTTGGAATTATGAGTCTTATGCATTTCCGTTGCGGTGTTTGCGTGATATACTTGTTGTAACGCTTCCAACGGTTAGTAACGTTGCGATACCTACTTCTACCATGACTGCGAATAGTGCTCAGGGTACGGCAATGGTATCCAATGACGGAGGTGCAGATGTAACAACCCGTGGTTTGTGCTGGAATACAACTGGAAATCCGTCAATTAATGATAGTATTGTTCCCTCAGGTTTAGGTACCGGAGGTTTTACTACTGTGCTTAGCAGGTTAGCTGAAGGTCCTACTTATTATGTCAAGGCATATGCTACCAATAGTGTAGGTACGGCATATAGTCCGGTTGTAACTAGCTTTAAGATATGTAATCCACTTACAGTAATTCATTTGAAGGATTTGAATGGAGCGCCTGTATCTAAGACAATCACTTATAATGTCATCAGCACGAATATATCCGGTTCCGCCAAATGTTGGATTACCCAGAACCTTGGATCTGATAATGAGGCAGCTTCAGCCACAGATGCCACCGAGGCTTCATCCGGCTGGTACTGGCAATTTAACCGTTTGCAAGGGTATAAAGAAGATGGTACCGGTTATATACCTCATGATGCCTGGGTAGCTTGGAATTCAGGAATCAATGAAAATAACGTTTGGGCTGCGGCGAATGATCCATGTAACTTATTGTTAGGCTCAGGTTGGCGTTTACCTACTTATACAGAATGGACAACAGCAGATGGATCGCCTCAAAACTGGAATAGTTATAAGGATACATATGCATCGGTATTGAAGCTTCATGCCGCCGGTTGGCTTTTGAATACAACCGGAGCTTTGTCTTCACGTGGTGTAGCCGGTAATTACTGGAGTAGTACGGGCGGAAATGTCGGTTATCAGGATAATCGTGGATTGAGCTTATCAATAACCGGAACAACGAGTGTTGGGGTTTGGACTTATGAGTCCTTTGCATTGCCGGTTCGTTGTTTACGTGACACAGCAGTGATAACTCTTCCATCTGTAAGTAATATTGTGTTCCCAACGAGCAAGATGACTACCAATAGTGCGGTAGGTACTGCAACAGCAGCCCCTGATGGTGGTGCGGCTGTAACAGAACGTGGTATTTGTTGGAGTACAACAACGTTGATTCCAACCAATGCTGATAATATGATCAAGAATGGTGCTGGAGTAGGAGAGTTTAATACAATGATGTCAGGTTTATCAGAAGGTCCTACCTATTATGTTCGTGCTTATGCAATAAACAGCAAGGGAATCGCTTATAGTCCGACCGTGACAAGCTTTAAGATCTGTAATCCAATGACCGTGATTCATGAAGCCGGTTTGAATGGTGCTCCGGTATCCAAGACGGTAACTTATCAGACTATCAGTACCAGTATTTCAGGCGCTCCTCGTTGTTGGATTGCTCAGAATTTGGGAGCAAATCGTCAAGCAGTTTCAGCTGCAGATACAACTGATGCATCAGCAGGCTGGTACTGGCAATTTAATCGATTACAAGGATATAAGTCTAATGGCTCTACCTATGTTCCATCTAATCTTTGGACTAGTTGGACTACAGGAATCAATGAGAATGTAGCTTGGGGAGCTGGTGTTGATCCATGTACTAAGTTGCTTGGTGCCAGTTGGCGCATTCCTACTTATAATGAATGGTTGGCTGCCGATGCTCAACCTCAATACTGGCGTTCGTTATCAGATGTTTATAATTCTGTCCTTAAACTTCATGCTGCAGGTTGGCTTCTGAATACCAACGGTGCACTTGCTTCTCGTGGTTCGGGTGGCAATTACTGGAGTAGTACAGGTGGAAATGTAGGTTATCAGGATAATCGGGCGTTGAGTTTAGCTTTTGCTGCGGGTAGTAGTGATATGGCCTGGAACTATGAGTCTTGTGCATTTCCATTGAGGTGTTTACGTGATATGCTTGTTGTAACACTTCCAACGGTTAGTAACGTTGCGGTACCAACTTCTACCATGACAGTGAATAGTGCTCAGTGTACGGCAATGATGGCAATTGAAGGGGGAGCATCAGTGTATGAGAGGGGCTTGGTCTGGAGTAAGACAACAACTATTCCAACAACTTTAGATAATGTAATTATGAATGGAGACAGTACCGGATTATTTACAACTACATTAAGTAATCTCGATGAAGGGATAACTTACTATGTACGGGCATACGCTATTAACAGCAAGGGTACAGCATATAGTCCTGCAGTTACGAGTTTTAAGATCTGTAATCCTTTTACTGTCACTCATACTGCAGGTGTTAAAGGGGTGCCAGCTACGAAAATAATTACTTATCAGACTATTAGTACAAGCGTGTCCGGTCTTGCTAAATGTTGGATTACACAAAATCTTGGATCTGATCATGAGCCTGCAGCAGCTACTGATGCTACAGAGGCTTCTGCCGGTTGGTATTGGCAATATAACCGTTTGCAAGGATATTCTCATGATGGTACTACAAAGACTCCCGGCTCTTGGGTAGCAGGAATTAATGAAAATGCTAATTGGGCTGCGGCGAATGATCCATGTACGAATCTGCTTGGTTCACCTTGGCGACTACCGA
>Ga0209124_10000374_pt1 | contig 26116 bp, 23 predicted proteins | sample BarGraIncu01122A_FD_184502 | JGI IMG/M metagenome (GOLD analysis project Ga0209124, IMG submission 184502) | Arctic peat soil microbial communities from Barrow, Alaska - Barrow Graham LP Incubations 011-22A (SPAdes) (version 2) | ecosystem: Environmental > Terrestrial > Soil > Wetlands > Peat...
TATTTACTAGTTGAACTAAACCGCTGGTGCGGTAATTGAGCATTTGTGGTAATTTTAGGATGTTAATTTTAAAATTTACCATCATGAAAAAAAAGAATCAGTTTTAGTAGAGAAGCTTATCAAAGAGATGGAGCTTCGGAACTACAGTCCACTATCGATCCGTTGCTATAGTGAGCAATTAACACGGCTCGAAACGCACTTAAATCTTCCTCTCGACTCAATTTCTGTTCAACAGTTTAAAGACTATCTGCATAGGCGGATTATCGACGAAAAAATTTCGGTTCCCCTGGTTAACCAGACAATTAGCGCCTTCAAAATCCTGCAGGTTGATGTTCTGGGCAGGGAGTGGGAAACGGTGAAGATCAGACGGCCACGCAAAGAAAAAAAGTTACCTGTTATTCTATCCCTATCAGAGGTTGAAAAACTTATAGCGGTTACTCAAAACATTAAACACCGTGCGATATTGGCTTTGGCATACTCCGCTGGCTTAAGGCTACATGAAACATTATTTATCAAACCTTCAGCGATTGATTCGGCCCGGATGTTGGTGCATGTGGTTCAGGGCAAAGGGAAAAAAGATCGGAACACTATTCTTTCGCCCAAAGCACTTGATTTACTTCGGATCTATTATAAAATCCACAGGCCAAGAACTTTTTTGTTTGAACCCCAAGGGAAAAAAGGGGTTACCCTCTCTGGCCGGACTTTAAATACCATTGTTAAGAACATTGCAGCTAAAGCCGGAATAAACAAAAAAATTTCATTCCATACCCTGCGGCATTGTTTTGCAACCCATTTGATTGAACAGGGTGTCAACATCAGGATGATACAAGATTTTATGGGGCATAATTCCATCAAAACTACTTCGGGATATATCCATCTGGCCAACCTCCAGGCTTCCAGCGTTCGTTCACCATTGGATTCCATGAACATTTAAAATACCGGTCATGGAAAATAAAAAACAAGCGATAGAACTGGCCGACATTTTTCGGGCTTGCAGCGATGATTTTATAAAAACCCATAACCTCTGCCCCGATCAGCTAAAAGCATTCGATGCCATCACAAAATGCAGAACAGCGGCTTTGGGCGGTCACGCCGACCAATGTGATCATTGCGGCCATATCAAACAATCGTACAACTCTTGCCGAAACCGACATTGCCCCAAATGTATGCTTACCAGAAAAATGCAATGGGTAGATAAACTGGCAGCCAACCTGCCTCCGGTAAAGCATTTCCATGTGGTGTTTACAATCCCTTCTTGCCTGCACACCTTGTTCTATATTAATCAAAGCAAAGCATACGGCCTGCTGTTTAAAGCCGCAGGACAGGCATTGTTGCAATGTGCTGCAAACCCTGGTTTTCTGGGGGCACAGGCCGGTGCTGTTGCCGTATTGCACACTTGGGGGCAAACATTGGTTTACCATCCACATATCCACATGATTGTACCTGCCGGAGGATTATCAGCAGACCAGATGGAATGGATTCCTTCTCCAAAAAAGTTCTTCCTTCCGGTAAAGGTCCTCAGCAACTTGTTCAGGGGTATTTTGTGCCGGTTTCTCGAAATGGCCGTGGCTAACAATGAAATTGCTTTGCCCAACAACATCCCGGATTTCTCAATCCTGAAAAAACAATGTTACCTGAAAAACTGGGTAGTGTATTGTCAAAAACCGTTTGCTGGAGCTGAAGGGATCATCCGGTATCTGGGAAACTATACACACAGGGTAGCCATTTCAAATCACCGCATCAACTCATTTGAAAATGAAAAAGTAACTTTCAGTTATAAAGACTACAAGACTGGTGCGATGTGCAAAAATCTGACTTTGGATGCCTCTGAGTTTATCCGTCGTTTTCTGCAACACGTCTTGCCTTGTGGCTTTTATAAAATCAGGTATTTCGGGATACTGGCCCTTTGCAATCTGGGATCTAAAATGGAAACATGCTTTAATTTAATTGCAAAAAGCAGCTATTTGCCTGTACTGGAAGGACTCAATGCAATGGAAGTGTGGCAAATTGTTTCTGGAAAAGACCTGTGCAATTGTCCCGTATGCAAAATTGGCAAGATGAGGACAATACTTGCAATTCGCCCAGCTATGTTAAACCCAGGATAAAACCTGATTTGAAAGACGTTCTTTATCTTGTTGGATACATCAAACTGGCTCTCAAAACAGCCGGAACAGAGAAGGTATGCCCATTTATAAACAAAACAAGCTTAACAAACTCATGAAAACCTCAATCCAAATGCGATCCAATTGTAAAACTGGTACAAATCAAAAAGAAAAATACAATAGAATACCCATAGTGTCCGGCTCCGTTCAACTCGGTTGTATTCAATATTTCCCGCTCGTTCCAAAATAAATATCTGCTTAACAGGTTGGTTATCTCATTGAATTAACGTAATTTTCGGGAAACATTAAATACAACGCTAAGACGTTAGCACCAATGTTAAAAAACCTACAAATATGAAAAATCTACCTTTGTTTATGATTTTTTTCCTTATGATCTCCTGTGCAAATAAGAAATCAGTTTTTACAGATGGAGAATGGATTGAGAACGTAATTTATACTAATGAAACAAAAACCGACTCTATTATAATTAATGATCGTGTCAAATTTTTAAAGAGCGGTGAGATAATGGAGAATAAATATAGGTTAGGATCCTATGGATACAAAGTGAGCGGGGAAAAGTTTTATTTTGTAAAATCTGACACCATAACTGCAACTTATGAAATTGTTCATGCTTCGAAAAATAAAATAGTTATTGAAGCTCATTTGCCTTCAAAGTCCAATAAAAGAGACACTATTTTATATCGACAAATAGTCTATAAAAAGACGAATTCATTACCAGATAAACCTTACGATGCTTGTTTGTATGAACTTGCTAAGCTATATGATATTGGAAAGTCTGACACATTAGGAGACGGTACAATATTCTACAACTTTGAAGCAAAAAGATTTACTGACAAATATGAGATAGTATATGATAATCCTTCTAAATCAGAAATCAAGATAAAGGGGATTATAGATAAAACTTTGGGAGTTCTTCCTAAAAAAGAAGAAAAAGACAAATTTTCTGAATGGTGTATGTGCTTAAAAAGTTCATATGAATGGGAGACATTGGACTTGTTAATCAAGATGGAGAATGATTATGAAAAGGATTATGAAGATAAATTGTATTTAAATTCTCGAATTTGGATTACTGTAAAATAACACTGGTGCCAACAGCAAAATACCCGCAAGCCGGGGGTTTCCGCTTCGTTGACAGGAAAGTAATAGATTGAAAAGCAATACTTCGTAGGAAGTTCATCGGTTAAAATTCCGCACTGCGTAGTGGGGTATATTATGCGTAAAAAATATATCAATATGGGGTATAGATTTCAAAACAGATTCAAGGAACAATTCACATCCATTTACCAGAAACTGGTGACTTTATAACTGCAACGGACATTTGCACCTTAATGCTTTACGAGAAATTTGCCAAATGGAAAACTCACAACGTTGTTTCTAAAAAATATTTGAATATATGGAATTGTGAAACAGATCAACTAACTGTAATTCCAATGGACGCTGTGGACAAGATTAACAAAGACCAAGAAAAACGAAACAAGATAAAGGATAAAGACAAATAGAATGGCTAATGGTAATGAATAGGACTTCATGTGGTCGGCACGACCCAAATGCCAGGGCATCCGAATATTTATTACATTACAAATTTTAATGGAAAATATTTAACTGTAAGTATCCCCCTTAAACTTTCGATTTGAATTGATTTTTTGAAAAACACAACAGAAATTAAAGATTTAAGAATGATTAAAAGATATTTTAAATACATAGAACATGTACTTATTGCCATTGCGTTTTTACTCTTTATAGCCCTCTATTCATGCAAGTATGACACACATGATATTTACGAGAGAAACCTTAATCAAAATGTAACAGAACCTACCATCGAAACTGTCCATCTAGACCTTTCAGAGGATGAAGATACGGTGGAACTTGCCTATAACCGCGTTCACTTTAATTTTAAAAGTTCAGATCAGCAAGTCAGCGGAGTTAAATTTTATCTCGATGGGACGCTTATTGGAACTGTTGAATCTGGTAACAGTTCCTTTGATTTATACCATGAGTTTTTATTTGTTGGAATGCATCGTTTAAAGCTGGAAATTTTTACTCATTCTGGAACTGGCAGCATTGCTGATTCGCTTGGGATGGAGGGATTTTTATTTGCATCGAAGGAGTGGACAATAAAGGTTCAAAATACGACTTACTCAGGCGTTACATCCATCGTTTCAGATGGCTTTTTAAAGTTAGTGTGGGCTAAACCGGATCAAAACATTACGGAATTTATTATTTACCGGTCTAATCAGGAGATTGGCAGAACAGCCAATTGTGAGTATGTAGATAAAGGATATGTTGGCGAAGGTGCCAATTATAGCGTGGTATTCAAAAGCACTTATAACCCGGGTCAGTTGGAAACTCTTGGTTGGGTTAACATTCCCAATGAGATCAGGTTAAAAAAATTCAATTATAATACCGGGAACAATTACAATATACTTTGGGACAAACCCAAGTATTATGCTGCCGTCCAATCAATTATTCTTGTTCGCGACAACGACGATTATTCGACTTCTCAATTGGAAAAGACAACCGATATTAACCAAAATAGTTTCGTAATACCTACATCATTATTTGGTCAGTTAGCGGAATACAGGATGATACTCGGTCCGAAGTATTCAAATCCACTGTTTAATAATCCATCATACGCTCCCAATTCATCCTTCTCTTCACCTAAAATTAAGTGTATGATTGGATACCCTTCACCCATGTTCGATAGTTTTAGCCGGATAAGCAGCACTGAATTCCTTTATCACACCGATATGTACGATTATGAAAGTATAGCCTATAACGACTCAATGTTTCGGTATTCTACCACTCAGAATAGGGTTGTTGAAAGTTTCCGTTATAATCCACCAAACTACAACTTGTCGGGAGATCATTACTGGAATCCTACTACTTCTTCGGATGGCAGCTATTTTATTGCAAATGCAGGTCTTATGGGAACAGCGATCGTTAGCTCAGCCTATAATCTTAAGAATTATAAAATTTTTGATATCAGTAGTTTAACATCTTCAACCTTAAAAATTCCTGTTTCAAACAATGGTAGAGGAATAGTTATAGGGTCAGATAAAAAATACTTGTATGATTTTATCAATCAACGTGTTTTAGGGACTATTAATAGTACAACAGCAATGGATGACTATAACATCTCATCCGATGGCAACTATTTCTTTTTACGGGTCTCTCACACAGTTTGGTTATATAGCTTCTTAAACAACCAATTAAAGCTTGAAAGGACAATCAGTGCAGATGCCTTCCCGGGTTATGATTATTTTAATTTCATGGCAAACGAACCCGACAAGGCAGTTAGCTGGAACAAGAATACAAAAGCATTTTCCATTTTAAGATGTTCTGATTTGGGGATTCTTAAATCATTTACGATTGATGCAGATCAAATTCTTGATATTGATTATTACCACAACCGAATTTTAACTTTTTTTCCAAAACGGTTGATGGTTTATAGTTTAACGGATGGTTCCGTCCTGTATGATATTCCAGTGAGTTTTGAATATATGGATACCAACAGGTGCTATTTGACCGGAAATTCCATATTTCATGAAAAGGGCGCAAGATATTTTCTGAACTAACTATTAATCGTTTTGCTTTACAACAGAAAAACAATCCTAATCAATTATGAATAGAATCAAAAACATATTGTTATTAATATTAATTTCATTTTGCTCAATAGCAAACGCTCAAGACTTTCAATTTGGCATTCAGACTGGAATTGGAATCTATAATATGAAGGATTTAAAAGGGTTAAACGATGTTGTTTTTAAAAGTTTGCCTTTCCAGGTTAAGATAATTTCCAATTATCCATCTTACTTTTACTATAAACCTACCTTCTTATTGTCCTTTAATAAGTTTAGCATTGGGCTGCAGGCATCCTATTATTCGACAGGATCAAGGATTTCATCAAAAGATTACTCCGGAGAATATCTTTTCGATACCCGGACTAATTGCATAGCGCCCAGTGTTTATGGCGACTACTCTCTTTTTCGGTTATTTGAAAAATGTAATGTATCGCTGTATTCTGAAGGCGGTGTTACTTTTTCACAATTAAGTTTAAAGGAAGACCTCACTGTGGTTAACGAAAATCTCACCAATTCATCTTATGCATTTAAATCAAGAAATTACTATATTGAACCAGGGTTAAAGCTTGAATATCATCTATCCCAATTGATGAATATTGGATTAAATGCAGGTTATTTCGCTCAATTTGGCACGAATGACTTTGTATCAGATAAGAACGAGGTACTAAATAATCGGAATGAGACAATTGGTCCTGACTGGAGTGGATTACGGGTTGGTTTATCCTTGTCAGTTTCCTTACCCCATAAAAAGGTGACAAGTAATTAAGGAATTTTGAAATTATACGAGATAAAATATGGCGTTAAGCTGGAACCAAACCCCGCTCCTCCGAATATGCATTCCTGAGATTTAACGCGGCTGGTACAGATTTATAAATCTAACGGTAAATCTAACGGTGATCCGTTTCAGTGCATCGGCAAGCTACCCGACTCAGTTGAACGTTGGGTTTTTCGCCAAAGCGGATAGGTGGTGGTTCGCTGTCAGGAAATTCAAATCAAACGCTTATTTTTCAGCTTTCCCTTTTACCGTGCAGCAGCATATTCACCGCATCATCCAGCGAACCTGCGCGAATCACTTCGCCTGAGTTGACAAAGTAGATTTCATCGGCATTCTCGATGGTATTCAGTCGGTGGGCAATGATTACACGTGTGGTGGTGGCCGGTAATTTCTGAAGGATAATTTCGAGCAGTTGTTCTGTAATGGTGTCGATATTGGCGGTGGCTTCGTCGAGTATAAGGAGTTCAGGTTTGCGCAATACCGAGCGCATAAATGCAATCAACTGTTTTTGCCCCAGACTGATGCCATCGCCAGTAGTTTGAACCTTCGAATCCAATCCTTCGTCGAAACGGCTTAGCAAACTCTCCAGTCCCGAATTGCTGATAACCTTCGCAAGATCTTCATTCGATAGCTTTTTATGCTCAGGATTGCCGTACAAAATATTGTCGCGTACCGTTCCGGTAAACAAAAACGGCTCCTGAAGAATAAATCCGATTTTGCCTGTGCGTTCTTCGGGATTGTACGAACGGATATCTTTCCCATCGAGAAATACCAATCCTTTCGTGGCATCATACAAGCGGGCAATCAGCGAGGCCGTAGTGGTTTTTCCGCCACCTGTTGGTCCCACAAAAGCATACGTTTTCCCGCGTTCCAGATTAAAATTTACATGATGCAGAACTTCCTTTCCGTTTGGATAAGTGAACGAAACATCGCGGAAAGAAAGATAAGACGAAGATGTATCAACGGTTTTGTCTTTAGTTACCAGCAAGTTGGTGTCGAGCGAAAGAATCTGTGAGATGCGGTCCCAACCAGCCATGGCAACCTGGAAACTGGCCCAAAGAGCAGCAAGTTGCCGCAAAGGCTGATAGAAGCTATTGATGTAGGCCAAAAATCCAATGAGCAAGCCGATGGTGAATTTGCCGGTCATGATCAAGTAAATACCAAAAGCCAATACAACCAATTGACCAACATTTGCCGAAAGTCCGTAAACCGGTGTGAAAATATTGTTGGCCAGTCCGGCACTTACCGAAGTGGCATAATTCTTCTGGTTGGCTTCGTCGAAACGTTTTCGGAAGTAGTCGCGGCGGTTAAAAGCGATAATTACCTTGAAGTTATTCAGGCTTTCCTGAATTTCGGCGCTCAAACCGCCGACGCTTTTTAAGTTGGCTGCATTCTTGCCTTTCACATAAGGCGAAATGGCTTTGGTAAATATCCAGATCACCAATGCGGGCATCAGCGCCGCTGCTCCAAGTTCGGGATTGATGCTCAGCAGAAATACACCAGCTCCGGTCATGATAAAAATGCTGCTGATAAACTGCATCAGCGACTGAGAAAAGAAGGTGTTTAACTTATCGGTGTCGTTGTTGATGCGCGAAATGAGATCGCCCGTTTTGTTTTGATTGAAAAAGTCAACCGGCAGTTCCTGCAATTTATTGAATACCGCATTGCGCAGGCTGAAAAGCATTCTCTGACCAACGCCGCCCATCAATGTCATTTGCAGGTAATTGGTAACAAACGCGGTCATGTACATGCCAAGCAAAATACCGGCAAACAATACGACTCCATGATATTGTTTCGAAACGATATAGGTGTCGATGGTGTGCCCAATCAGGAATGGCCCCAGCAAACTCAGGCCGGCGTTGATGAAAATGATAATTGTAGCCAGAATAAGTGTCCGCTTTTCTTCCCGGATTAAATCGAGCAGTTTCCGGAGCGAAGCAAGCGTTGATTTTTTCTGCTCCGTTTTGTCGGCAGTCTGGTTGAGGTTATAGTTCATAATGACTCGTACTTCTTTGTGAATTTTCGATCTGAACATATTCGGTGCAGCTTTCCATTAACTCCTGATGTGTTCCTTTGGCTATTATTTCGCCTTCCATCAGCAAAATAATCTGCTCAAAATGCTTTACCGATGCTACCTTTTGAGTAATGGAAAGCAAGGTCAGTTCAGGATAATTAATTTCGATATTGTTCAGGATTTTTTTCTCCGTTTCCCGATCGACGCGTGATGTAAAATCGTCGAGCAACAGAATTTTTGGATTGATGGCCAGCGCCCTTGCCAGCATAATTCGTTGTTTTTGTCCTCCTGAAAGGCTGGTGCCACGTTCAGAAACGATTGTATTGAGTTTATCAGGAAGCGAATCAACAAAGTCCATCAATTCCGAAGTAGAAATGGCTTTTTCGAGCGATTCATCGGTTACCTGATCGCTGAAAGCAATGTTTTCGCGTAGGCTCATGTTGAAAATAACGCTATCCTGAAGTACAAATCCAATCTGCTTCCGGAAAGATTCTTTGTCGTAGCTATCAATGTTTTTGCCATCAAACAATATCGTTCCGCTATCGGGTTTCACCAGATCGGTAAGTAGATTGAGCAACTGACTTTTTCCGGCGGCAGTCGGGCCGATAATGGCGACTTTGGTTCCGCCTTTCACTGAAAATGAAATATCTTTCAGTATTGGTTTTTCGCCGTACGAAAGAGAAACATCAACAAGTTCGATATCGCCCCGAAGCGTTGCTTTTTCAGTTCCGGGTTCCAAAATTTCAGGAGCTTCCAATACCTCGTTGATTCGTGCAAACGAAGCCGATGCTTGTGCGATAATGTTGCTCATAAACCCAATCATCAGGATGGGGAAAATAAGCAAGGCCAGGTAACTGTTGAAGGCTGCAAAATCGCCGAGCGACATGGCTCCGGTAATTACAAAATGTCCGCCCAACATCAGAATGGTTATCATACCGAGGTTCGCAGTAAATGTGACAATGGGGATCAATGCTGCAAAAAGCCGCAAAATGCCAAGACCAATGTTACGCGCGTCGGTGTTGGCTTCCAGAAATTTATGGTATTCTGATTGTTGCGAATTGAGTACCCGGATGATGGCCGATCCCATGATGCTTTCGTTAATCACTTTGTTGAGCCAGTCGATGACTTCTCGGCCACGCCTGAACAAAACCCGCACCTTCCGGAGAACAATAAAAAAAGTACCTCCAATAAGCGGAATGGTAGCAATAATGGGGACGGCCAGTTTATAATTGATCGAGATTAATAGCACGCAGGTTCCGATAATCATGAAAATGGACGAAAAAATGGTGACCACTGCCATCGACACAAACATCTTGATTGAATCGATATCGGAGGTGAGGTTGGTTAAAAGTTTCGACGGATTGGATTTAAGTATGTAGGTGTAACTTTGCCGCGATATCTTGTCTGACAGACGGGTACGCAGGTCGCGTGCTACTTTTTCGGAGGCAAAAGTTTGTACAATACTTTGCAGATAGGTGAAAAAGAAAATAACAAATGCAGCGACTAAAAACTCAAGTACCACTGTTTTAAACACAAACTGACCGGCGGTAAAGGCATCGATGGCTCTTGATATGATTTTGGGGAGCAACAAATTTACCCCGTTACTCATCAGGGCAAATATGATCAGGAAAGTAACCATTCCTGAATACGGTTTCAATAAACTAAATACGCTCGGCTTGGATACTTTATTCGGGCCCTTCTGATTTTTTGGAATACTCATTCTTTCTATCAATCTTGAAAATACTAACTACAAAGAAACTGCAAAAGAGTTTAGCTTTCTCAAAAATAAACAGAGAAACTGTTAAAGTTCGCCTTTAGGCAACGGATATGAGAATATAAAATAAAGAAGGCTTTAGCCCTATGAACTCACCTTGTTAATTCATTTCTTGGTTTTATTGAACATTTCATACAGTTATTGGTTAGCTTTGCCGGGAATAATACTATTGTCAAATACCAACAAACGCTTTGTCATGATATTTCAGGTTCCTTTAACTTCGTGGTTCGATAAAAGTACGGTAAAGCATCTGCGAATGCCATTTTCCTTTTTTCTGCTGCCAGTATTTTTATTTGCGCTCAGCCAGTCTGACCATATCAATTGGGTGAATACCATTATGGTTTTCCTGATTTTACATGTGTTGGTATTCCCGTCGAGCAATGGTTACAACAGTTACCAGGACCGCGACGAAGGCAGCATTGGCGGCCTGAAGTTTCCACCCAAAGTAACTTCGAACCTGTATTATGCCACCTCGTTTCTGGATATCATTGCCATCCTCGCCGGAATGTTTATTTCAGTTTATTTCTCGATGCTGGTTTTGTTGTTCATTGTCATGTCTCGGGCATACAGTTACCGGCAAATCAGGCTGAAAAAATACCCGGTTATTGGGTTCCTTACTGTATTTGTGTTTCAGGGCGCTTTTGTTTACCTGATGTCGCTGACAGCCATCACCAGTTTAAACGAAACCGAACTATTTTCTGAAAATTCTTTGATCTGCATGGGTGTTTCAAGTTTGTTTATTGGCAGCATTTATCCGTTAACGCAGATTTACCAGCATCAGGCCGATAAAAACGACGGAGTTATTTCGCTGAGTTATAAATTGGGTTACACCGGTACATTTGTGTTTTCAGGAATCCTTTTTTCGGTGGCAATCCTTTTACTGTTTTACTATTTCAACCTGAAACATCAATCAATGGCTCTGGTCATATTTTTACTGATGATGCTTCCTGTGATATACCGGCTGAGCGTTTGGTTTGCCAAAGTGCGGAAGGATACCGGAAATGCCAATTTCGACAATACAATGGCCATGAATATGCTTACCTCCATCATTATGAACCTTTATTTCTTACTATTAATCTTCAACCGATATGGAAACTGGTTCTAATGCAGGCCGAATAATTTCTATCGGAACCGCTGTTCCTGAATATCAGACAAATCAGGATACGATACTTGGCTTTATGCACAAGGAATATCAGGATACAAATGCTTCGCGGAAACTGAATGTATTGTTCCACCAAAGTGCCATCAAGAGCCGTCATTCGGCAGTGCCCGATTTCTCTGATACCGATGAACGTTCGCTTTTTCCGCTTAGCCATGAATTGCCTTTGGTTGAAGAGCGAATCGATGTTTACAAACAAAAAGCATTGCCGCTTGCCGTAAAAGCCGTCGAAAATTCATTCAAAAACATTCAGTCATCGGTTGCTGAATTTGGAATAACCCACCTGATCACCGTGACTTGCACCGGTATTTATTCGCCGGGTCTTGATACTGAATTGATTGATGCTTTGAACTTGCCTCCTGATACTTTCCGCACCTCGCTTAACTTTCTGGGTTGCAACGCCGCTTTTCCAGCATTGAGAATTGCTGACAGCATTGTTAAGTCGCAAGTTGATGCGCGGGTGCTGATTGTGTGCGTTGAATTATGCACGTTGCATTTTCAACCCAAGAGCAACAGCGACAATCTGCTTTCGAATACGATTTTCGGCGATGGCGCGGCTGCTGTAATCATGGTTTCCGAATCACTTGCCGCGGAGCATAGTTTAAAGGGTTTCTCGCTGACCGGATTTTATTCGCTTCTTCTCAAACGAGGGAAGGATTTAATGGGCTGGAACATTACTTCAGTCAACTTTGAAATGATATTGGCGGCTGGCGTTCCTGAATTTCTGGGCGAGGAACTGGATCAGCTAATGATTGCTGTTTCTGAAAAACTGGAACTGACGGTTGAAAACATTGATCATTGGGCCGTTCATCCCGGCGGAAAGAAAATTCTGGACACCATTGTGCGCGGGTTACAGCTCAATAACAACGAACTCAGGCATTCTTACGAAGTGCTGGGCAATTTCGGAAACATGTCGTCGCCCACCATTTTATTTGTACTGAACGAGCTGTTTAAAAGCAATCCAAAGTCCGGCGAAATAGTGTTTGCCGTGGGTTTTGGTCCCGGAATCAGTATCGAAACAGCTTCAATGGTTTGCCATGGTTTCGTTTAAAGAGCGCTCCAGTCAATCAGAACTGATGGATGCGCCTGATATTCCTGAAAAATTACTTCACAAAAATCTGGGCGAACTCGATATTCTGAACCGCTATCTTGGTGGTCATGCCATTTCAATTGAGGGAATAAAGCGGTTGATGACCGATCGGCAGAAGGTTTATCACATTGTTGATTTAGGCTGCGGAAGCGGCGACGTGCTGAAATACATTGCACGGTGGACCCGGAAAAATGGTTATCAGGTAAAACTGACAGGCGTTGATAAAAGTCCGGATGCCATTCAATACCTGGTTCAAAACAGTCTCGATTATCCTGAAATTACAGGTGTGGTAAGAGATTACAGGGATTACCTGTGTAAAGATCCGAAAATTGATATCGTTCATTGTTCCCTGTTTTGTCATCACCTGAACAATCTGGAATTGTTGGTATTGTTCCGGTATTTGAAATTATACGCTTGTGAAGGGTTCGTTATAAATGATTTACAGCGAAGTCCGATTGCCTATTACAGTGTTTGGTTCCTGACGAGGTTGCTGAACGGAACGGCCCTGTCGAAGCACGACGGCCCAGTTTCAGTTCTTCGTGCCTTTACCCGAAATGAATTGGAGAAATTGTTCAATGATGCTGAACTAAAAGATATTTCAATCCAATGGCGGTGGGCTTTCAGGTATTTGGTGGTGGTGAAAACTGGTCAGCCTCAAAGTCCTGAAAGGACAGCAGATACTAGCCCAGGGCAAACGACGAAGGAGTGTCGCCCTGGGTTGGAGAGCGAATAAGAGAATCGTCCGTGTGAAAGCGTTCATAAAAGAAAAATTCTTATTTCGGACGAAAGAGATGATCTCTAGTTTTGCTGGAAATATAGCCGTGCAATTCCGTCCGAAAGAGTTTTTTTGCTTTGTTCATCAAATTTTCGCGGACGGTTTTCATCTGGTTCATTTTACCCAGGGCGGCGTTTCGGATCGTTCCTCCCGAAACTTTGCCCTGGGCTGAATTAGATTAGCCTTTCAGGCTAAAAAGATAAGATCCCAGTGAATTTTTCATCAATAGCTTTTATATAGAACTGGGGTGAGATTGACAAATAGATTATAGTTTAACCCATTGACTCAATACCTATTAGTTAGGCTGATCAAGTAAAATTGAAGTTTTCGAGATCCTTAAAAACCCAGTACAAAGTGGCAAAAAATGATTCTATCGTTGATGTTTTGATTTCAGGAGCCGGACCTGCCGGACTGATGATGGCTTGTCAGCTTGCGCTGCACAATATTTCCTTCCGAATCATCGACAAAAAAGCTTCGCCTGCAATTTATTCAGGAGCCTTGATCGTACATGCCCGAACACTGGAAATACTGCATCAGATGGGGCTTGCAGAAAAGGCGCTGCAACTTGGCAGAACTGCAAAAACAGTCAATGTTCGCTTCGGTCAGCAAAGAAACTACAAGGTTGATTTCAGCGATGTCAGTCCATCTTTAACGCGCTTTCCTTACCTCCTGATGCTTGAGCAATGGCAGACAGAAACCCTGCTGGCCGGCTTTCTTAACGGGCACGGTCATTCAATTGAAAACAATACAACTTTTTTGTCATTTACAAGGGAAAACGATTTGGTTACTTCGGAAATTCAGAAGCCTGACGGAACAATTGAGTATGTAAAATCCAGATTTTTAATAGCTGCCGATGGCAATAATAGCCTTGTACGAACACAACTGAACATTCCGTTTCCAGGTAAAACACATGTGGCCCGCCTTTTTATTACCGATTGCAATGCCCGGTTGCAATTGCCGGCCAACGAAATTTCCTTTCTATTGAATGCCAACTATACCGCAGGCTTTTTCCCGTTATCCGACAATCGTTGGCGCGTCGATGGGCTGATTCCCGTCATCCAGAAAAAAGAGGAGGTTGGTTTTGACGATGTTCGTGATTTCTTCGGAAGTCAACCCGATTCGGAAATAGAACTTCAGCATCCGCAATGGTTTTCGGTATTTCGGTCGCACTCGCGCTGTGCCAGCTTCTACAGGCAAAACAATTGTTTTTTGGTGGGCGACGCAGCCCATGTTCACAGTCCGGTTGGCGCGCAGGGTATGAACACTGGTCTTCAGGATGCACACAATCTGGCATGGAAACTCGCGCTTTTCATCAAGGGAAAAGCATCAGCGAATTTATTGGATACTTACCAGGAAGAACGGCGGCCATTGGCATTAAACATTATCCGTTATACCGATCTGGCTTATTCATTTATGACCACCAACTTTTTCCTGATCAGGTTTTTACGCTTGAAACTTGCTCCGTTGGTATTTCCATCGGTTTTACGAAGATTCAAAAAAAGTACCCGTTTGCGTGACCGTATTTTTACTTCGGTTTCAGGAATTGGAATAAAATACAAGCAAGGTGTATTGCTAGATTCTATGCCAGCTGGCGGTTTCCCGGCTTCTGCGCCCAAACCCGGCAAACGTTTGCCCTGGCTGACTTATGAAACAGGTGGCAAAACCTGCACTATTAACGATGGTTTGGATTCACGAACTTTCCATCTTTTAATCTTCGGAAAACAAGCGTTACCGGCACCTTTTCAGATGGAGGTTGATAAATACAGCGATGTAATTTCAGTAATATACATCGCAAACGAAGCAGGTAACCGCGATCTGTTTAAAAGCTTAGGGCTTGAAAATGAAGGTTGCTACCTCATCCGGCCCGATTTGTACATTGCCTGGCGAAGCCGTGATTTTGATGTGACGAGTTTCAGTAATTACCTTCAAAAATTTCTGAAATGAAAATCCGTGGCTTTGAGTTTGAAGATCAACCGTAGTTTCCTGAAACAATCAGGGATCACATGACCTAACATCGTTCATCTGATTCTGCATTGTATATCTGATTGGTTATCCAATAATTGAAAACAATTAACTGTTTTTCAGTGTTTTGTATAGGAGAAAGCTTTGGGTTCTGTAAAGGATAATGTGGGTAAGCGAAAAGTAAGCTTCTATCAATTTTTAGCTCAGCTGATTTATCACTCAAAAGAAACCACTGATTTCCAGGATTCTCATAGATTTTAATCTGTGTCAATCTGAAAAATCTGTGGTGAAATAGTTTTAAATAATGAATGAATCCGAAGGATTCATTATGGAACCTTAACTTCAAAATTACTAGCTATGGAATTCAGGATTGAACACGACACAATGGGGGAAGTAAAAGTTCCCACCGATAAATACTGGGGTGCCCAAACCGAACGTTTGAGAAACAATTTCAGGATTGGAACTGAAGCCAGTATGCCAATGGAAATTATTTATGCCTTTGCTGCATTGAAAAAGGCTGCCGCTCATACCAACTTCGAGTTGGGAATATTGTCAGCCGATAAGCGCGATCTGATTTCATTGGTATGCGACGAAATCATTGATGGCAAGCTCGACGATCAGTTTCCGCTGGTGATCTGGCAAACCGGTTCAGGAACGCAAAGCAACATGAATGTAAATGAAGTGATTGCCAATCGTGCCCAGGTTTTGTCGGGCGGTAAGTTAAGTGATTCGAAGAAAATACTTCACCCGAACGATGATGTCAACAAATCGCAATCGTCGAATGACACTTTTCCTACGGCCATGCACATTGCTGCTTGTAAAATGGTTGCTGATATTACTTTACCGGGTATGCTGAAACTGAGAAACACGCTTTACAAAAAATCGGAAGCTTTTAAGAGCATCGTAAAAACGGGTCGTACCCACTTTATGGATGCCACGCCGCTCACGCTGGGACAGGAGTTTTCGGGATATGTTCAGCAATTGGATAATTCGAGACGGGCCATTCGCAATGCCATTGAAACAGTTCGTGAACTTGCGCTTGGCGGCACTGCTGTTGGTACCGGCATGAATGCACCCAAAGGTTATGCTGAAATGGTTGCGGCCAAAATTGCTGAATTTACTGGTTTGCCATTTGTTACTGCGCCCAACAAGTTTGAAGCCCTGGCAGCAAACGATGCAATGGTAGAACTTAGCGGAGCTTTAAAACGTACCGCTGTTTCGCTCATGAAAATTGGTAATGATATCCGTATGCTCAGCTCTGGACCACGCTGTGGCATTGGCGAAATTAAAATTCCTGAAAATGAACCGGGATCGTCAATTATGCCAGGAAAGGTGAATCCTACCCAAGCTGAAGCATTGACAATGGTTTGTGCACAGGTGATGGGCAACGACGTAGCAATTACCATTGGCGGCGCAATCGGACATTTCGAACTAAATGTATTCAAACCGATGATTGCTGCCAATATTTTGCAGTCAGCCCGCCTGATCGGCGATGCCTGTAGGTCATTCAACGATCATTGTGCCATTGGAATAGAACCAAATCTGGAGAGAATAAATCAACATTTGGAGAATTCTTTGATGTTGGTGACGGCTCTTAGTCCGCATATCGGCTATGAGAATGCAGCCAAGATTGCAAAAAAGGCACTTCTTGAAAACATAACCCTTCGTGAAGCTGTCATGGAGATTGGCTTGATAACCGATGAACAATTTACCGAATGGGTTGATCCAACAAAGATGATTTCATAGCAATCGTCAATTTTGTTCTGAAATGTACTTGCTCGGAACATTTGCCCTTTATTCGGTATTGTTCAATTCGTTATGCATCTAATCTTTTGCGATATCTTCCTGATCTTTTGCTTTTCTGCGCAGAACTTCTGCTTCTTTCTTCATTCTTTTCCTGAAGTGTTTTTCCGACTCATTTGTCTCGTCAACATTCTCGCATTGGGCTTTGCAGCATTTATGATCGGTAAATAGAATCCTGAGTGCAACTCCGAAAAGAGTACCAATCAGAATTCCTCCAATTACTTTTCCTGTACCGTATGAATTTTTCATATATTTTAAATTTTGTTTATGTATAATTTGTTACCCTCTGATGACACGAAGTATAACTGCTATGATTGCAATTACCAGCAGAATGTGAATTACACCTCCAACATTGTAGGCAAAAAAGCCCAATGCCCAGATGATAATCAGAATTACAGCGATGATATAAAGTAAATTTCCCATGGTATTTTGTTTTTAGATTGGAAGCATTGAAAATAGTTCAAACTGATGTACATTGAACCCTGAAATTCAGTCAAAAAGGAGTTAGAGATAAAAATTAATCTCTGTCTTCGCTTTGTCTGCGTTCGTATCTTTCCTGCCGGGCTTGATTGTAATGATGTCTATCATTTGTAATTGAGACTCCCACTCGTGGTTCGCCGCTTTCACCCGGAATACGCACAGCACATGAAGATGCGCCTAATAGTAAACCCATGAATAATACAATTACTGATGCTGTTTTGAATTTTTTCATCTTTCTTTTCTCCTTTGTAATTTAGCACCGAAAGATGAGGCCTTTAATTCCGGAAAAGTTACACATTTCCGGAATTTGGTTACATGATTCACATGTTTTGAAAGGAGGGAAGTTCTTCACTATGCTTCAACAATCATTTTGCCGGTATTTTCGCCTTTAAATAATCCGATTAATGCAACCGGTAACTGATCAAAACCCTGAGTTTTAGTTTCGGTATATTTTAATTTTCCTTCTTTTATCCATTTTGCCAATTGCTGAATTCCTTCAGGAAAACGGCTTTGATAATTGCCGACAATAAAGCCTTGCATCAACACGCTTCTTGTAAGTAACATGGGCTGTATGCGAGGTCCAACGGGCGGTTCAGAACTATTGTATAATGAAATTTGTCCGCACAAAGGAATACGTGCATGAAAGTTGATATTGCTGATAACCGCATCAGATATTTCGCCTCCCACATTATCGAAATAAATGTCCACTCCGTTAGGGCATGATTGGGCAATGGTCTGGTTTAAGTCTGTAGTTGTTTTGTAGTTGATCGTTTCGTCAAAGCCAAATTCTGTTTTTAACAATTCTGTTTTTTTATCAGATCCTGCAATCCCAATTACCCGGCAGCCCTGTATTTTGGCAATCTGTCCGACTACCAGACCAACAGCGCCCGCTGCACCTGAAACAACCACGGTTTCATCAGCTTTGGGTTTGCCAATATCAGTAAAGCCGAAATAAGCTGTTAAGCCGGGCATACCAAGTATTCCCAGATAATAACTGGCAGGAGCAATTGTTGCATCAATTATTTGTAATCCTTTTGAAGGTGCAACATTTATAATGCGCCAGGGCAACCTGCCCGTCACAATATCGCCCACTTTAAAATGATCGTCTTTGCTTGCAGTCACTTCTGCAACCACTCCGCCTTCGATGGGCTGATCAATCTGAAATGCGGAAATATATGATTTTGAATCATTCATTCTGCCACGCATATAGGGATCGACAGAATAATACAAGCCCTTAAGCTGCAATTCACCATCCTTTATTTCCGGTAGTTTAAAAACTTCAATCCTGAAATTATCCAGGGTAGGAGTGCCACTGGGTCTTGAAGCAAGTACTATTTGATAGGTATTCATGGTTCAATTTTTAATCTATAAATGTGAACGTAAGAACCATGCCATCTTTTCATGATCTTCCATTAGTGCAGTTATAAAATCACTTGTACCCAAATCATGAAAATCGTCGGCAAAACGATTTATGTTTTCCCGAAGTTTAATGATAATGGTTTCGTGGTCGGCCAGTAGTTCTTTAATAAAACCGAGACTGTCATTTTTTTCGCGGCTCATTTCAGTAAGTTGTGTTAAACTTAAAAATGAAGCCAATGTTGCCGGCGAATAATGTCCCAGCATTCGGATGCGTTCGGCAACATTGTCGATAAATTCGTCCAGTTGCTCATATTGACCTTCAAAAAACTTGTGTTTATCAAAGAAGTCAGGACCTTCAACATTCCAATGAGCATTCCGTGTTTTGGTATAAAGAACATACTCGTCAGCCAGAATTATTGATAGTTCATCTACCACAGCCTGGCAATTTTCATCTGAAATTCCAATGTTTGTTTTCATCATTCTATCATTTAAATAGTTATGTAATTTTTTAAAATGAACTCGGTGCATGATACTTTCCATAAATTAATTTAGTTAATTCAAGATTTCTCAACAATTACGCTATTACTTAGGAAATTAGATGAACACAGAGAATCATTAAAAGTTCAAATTTTGATGTTGATTTGGTTTAAAAAAAGTGAATGAAAATTATCGTGCAATTGATCCGGGTCATGGAATTTTTTTGTGGGGGAAACGCTGATTGGTAAGAAATTTTCTTCGAATTAATGTCATTTGGACACTTGTAATTATTTCCTCATATTTGTCGGCGATAACTAATTAAAAACTAAACCTGAAATGAAGCGAACTATTCTATTTCTTTGCCTGGCAGCATTGTTAATTGGACAGACAACTTTGGGCGCTGTCACTCAAATGAGCAGATTGAATTGGGTTGAAATAGCTGTAATTTTTATCAAATTGCATTCACACCGTTCTTCATTTGTATTTTGTACACCTTTTATATTGTATTTTGCACCTTGGTTACACTTTTCATGGAAGATTATCGGGGAATAAACGAAATTATCTTAATCAAAAATAACAGTCAATAACAATGAAACTTAGATCAATATTAACTTTAGCTACCTTATTCTGCTTGATTGTCAGTTTAAATGCTTTTTCGCAAGAACACCACATTACAGTTAATGCCAAAACGTCTACGGCAACTATTCAGCCTACCATGTGGGGAATCTTTTTCGAGGATATCAACATGGCAGCCGATGGTGGAATTTATGCCGAACTGGTCAAAAACCGATCGTTCGAATTCTTCAAACCGCTGATGGGATGGAAAATCCTGAAGCCCGACACCACAACAGGTATTTTAATCATTAACCAAAGCGAAACGAATTCGGCCAATCCGCGATATGCACGAGTTACTATTGGTGAAGGCGGAGCTTCGTTTGGACTCGCCAACGAAGGGTTCCGAGGAATGGGTATCAAAAAAGGAATGAACTATCATTTTTCAGTATTGGCCCGGCAATCGGACGGCAGTAACCTGAAAATGCGCATCGAATTGGTTAATTCAAAAGGAGAAATAATTGGTAAGGCCAGTTTGGCTCCCGAAGCAAAAAACTGGAATAAGGCTATCGTTAGTTTTACCGCTACTGCTACTGAACCCAAAGCTAAGCTCAATATCTGGTTCGAAGGAAAAGGTTCATTGGATTTGGACATGATTTCACTTTTCCCTGACGACACCTGGAAAAACCGTCCGGGAGGGCTTCGCGGTGATTTAGTTCAACTTCTGGCCGATTTGAAACCGGGCTTTTTGCGTTTCCCGGGTGGGTGCATTGTTGAAGGGCGTGAACTGGAAACCCGTTATCAATGGAAAAAAACCGTTGGTGATGTTGACGACCGTCAAATGATTGTAAACCGCTGGAATACTGAATTTAAACACCGCCAGACCCCCGATTATTTTCAAACTTTTGGCTTGGGTTTTTTCGAATACTTCCAACTGGCCGAAGATATTGGCGCTGAACCGCTTCCAATTTTGAGTTGCGGCATGGCCTGTCAATTCAATACAGCCGAAGTGGTTCCGATGGATCAGTTAGATCCATACATTCAGGATGCACTCGATTTGATTGAATTTGCAAATGGAACAACCGAAACAAAATGGGGAAAGTTACGTGCTCAAATGGGACATCCGGCCCCTTTTAACCTGAAAATGATCGGCGTTGGAAACGAGCAATGGGGAACACAGTATATTGAGCGGTACATCGTTTTTGCAAAAGCCATCAAAGCAAAATATCCTGAAATTAAGATCGTTTCAGGAACAGGTCCTTCGCCCGATGGCAAATCCTTCGATTATGCTGCTGCCGAATTAAAAAAACTCAAAGCTGAAATTGTAGATGAACATTACTATGCCAATCCTGAATGGTTCCTCAAAAATGCAACCCGCTACGATAATTACGACCGAAATAGCTACAAAATATTTGCTGGTGAGTACGCTGCACAAAGCGTAAAAACCTGTAGTCCAGACAATCAGAACAACTGGAAATGTGCATTGGCAGAAGCTGCTTTTATGACTGGGTTGGAGCGAAATGCAGAAGTGGTTCAACTTTGTTCGTATGCTCCGCTGTTTGCCCACGTTGAAGGCTGGCAATGGACTCCCGATTTGATCTGGTTCGATAACCTGAAGTCGTTTGGAACCACCAATTATTACGTTCAGAAATTGTTCTCCAACAATAAAGGCACGCAATTGCTGACCATGTTTCAGGAGAACAAACCACTTACCGGACAAGACGGATTGTATGCCTCCGCTGCTTTTGATCAGAATTCAAACGAAATTATCCTGAAACTGGTTAATTCAACCAATAAAGCACAAACCGCGAACATGCTTTTAGAAGGAGCTAAAAAGCTGGCTTCCAAAGGGAAAATAATTGTTCTGAAAAGCGATGATCTCAACAGGGCCAATTCATTGAATGAACCAACCCTGGTAAGCCCTGTTGAACAGGAGTTGACAATCAAGGGAAAAACTATCAATCAGGTACTGGTACCTTATTCATTCACAGTGATCAGGATCAAACAAAACTAAAATATAACCAATGAAACTACACTATTTTGCACCTTTCATTCTGCTGGTTGGTCTTGTGGCCTGCAAAAACGAACCGGAGAAAGCCGATTACAAAATTCAGGGCGTTCCGTTCAATGAAGTAAAAATCAATGACCAATTCTGGTTGCCAAAAATTGAAACGAACAGGACGGTCACCATTCCGGCATCGTTTGCCAAATGCGAAGAAATGGGACGAATGGATAATTTCCTGATTGCCGGAGGAAAAATGAAAGGACGGATAAAAGGTGAAATGCCTTTCGACGATACCGATGTCTATAAAATCATAGAAGGCGCTTCGTATTCGTTGACTACTCATCCCGATCTCAAACTGGATGCCTATGTCGATTCTGTTATCGGCATTATAAAAATTGGACAGGAGGCCGATGGCTATCTTACGACCTATAAAACTGCTGATACAACCTATTCCCCGGCCAAATGGTGCGCCCCGGCGGGCCGCTGGCGTAACGAGCAATGCAGTCATGAATTGTACAACAGTGGGCACATGTTTGAAGCCGCCGCTGCACATTACCGTGCAACTGGGAAGACTAATTTTCTGAATATTGCTACTAAAAATGCTGACTTATTGCTCAAAGTCTTCGGGGAAGGAAAAAATCCGGGAGTTCCTGGTCACCAGATTGTAGAAACTGGTTTGATAAAACTTTACCAGGTTACCGGGAAAGAAGAGTACCTGAAACTAGCCAAAAAATTCCTCGATTTCAGGGGTGATAGTACCAAACGAAAAATATGGGGACCTTACAACCAGGACCACAAACCGGTGACCCAGCAGGACGAGGCGGTTGGCCATGCCGTCAGAGCCGAATACATGTATGCTGGGATGACCGATGTTGCTGCCCTGTTTAAGGATGAATCATATAAAAATGCAGTTGATAAAATATGGGACAACATCGTTTCTAAAAAGTTATACATTACCGGCGGAGTTGGTGCTCGTCACGATGGTGAAGCTTTTGGTGATAATTACGAACTGCCTAACCTGACGGCCTACAACGAAACCTGTGCTGCAATTGGCAATGTTTACTGGAACTATCGCATGTTTTTGCTTCATGGCGATTCGAAATACATCGACGTGCTCGAACGAAGCTTATACAACGGGGTAATTTCAGGAATTGGGCTTGACGGCAAAACCTTCTTTTATCCGAATCCGCTCGAATGCGATATGCACTATAAATTCAATAGCGGCGAAACGCTCGACCGTCAACCATGGTTCGATTGCTCATGCTGCCCAACCAATATGTGCCGGTTTTTGGCTTCAGTTCCGGGATATATTTACGCTCATGGAAATAACAGTTTGTATGTGAACCTGTTTGCCCAAAGTTCGACAACCATTCAACTCAATAAAAAACTACCGGTTACCATTTCGCAGGAAACGCAATATCCATGGGATGGTCAGGTGAAAATTTCGGTTTATCCTGAAAAAAACAGCCTGTTTTCTCTGTGCCTGCGTATTCCAGGCTGGGCCGAAAATCAGGTAGTCCCAAGTGATTTGTATTCATTTGTTTCTCCTGAAAAAGATACCGTTTCGGTAATGGTAAATGGGAAATCCTTTGCATACAAATCAGAAAAAGGTTATGCTGTAATTGATCGCGAATGGAAATCGGGCGATGTGGTTAATTTTTCGCTTCCGATGAGCATTCGTCGCGTTGAAGCGAACACAAAAGTAGCTGACGATTTAGGCAAAGTAGCCATTGAACGTGGCCCGATTGTATATTGCCTCGAAGGTGTGGACAACGGCTCACAATTGATGAAGCTCAGCTTGCCTGATTCATCAAAACTAACAGGAACTTTTAATTCCGGAGAATTGAGCGGAATAGTTACCATTTCAGGTGAAGCAATGGTAAATGGTGATAAAAAAGCACAGACTCAAAAATTTACAGCCATCCCTTATTTTGTATGGAACAATAGAGGAGCCGACGAAATGAAAGTTTGGATTCCCAGGAAGTAAATCTTAGTATGAATGGCAGAGTTAGGAGAGGACAGTAGCTGAATATTTCAACTACTGTCCTCTCTTTTTTATAAATTTTTCAGGAATAAATTGATGTTGTTTTCAATCCGGTCCTGAATATTGTCAAGATCAGATTTAACAAATTTATCGCCGGTAATGCTCTCAAAAAGCTCAATGTACCTTTCTGAAACCGACTGTACAAATGCGGCATCCATTTTTGGTACCACCTGACCTTCGTGTCCCTGGAAACCATTCTCAATCAGCCATTGACGTACAAATTCTTTTGAAAGCTGCTTCTGATTTTCGCCTTTGGCCAATCGTTCGGCATAACCTTCAGCATAAAAGTAACGCGAGGAGTCGGGGGTATGAATTTCGTCAATCAGAAAGATTTGGCCGTTTTTCTTGCCAAATTCATATTTTGTATCGACCAAAATCAAGCCCTTTTCGGCAGCAATTACGGTACCGCGACGAAATACTTCGCGGGTATATTTTTCAAGCGCTTCGTAATCATCTTTGCCTACAATGTCTTGTGAGATAATCTCTTCTCTCGAAATATCTTCATCGTGACCTTCCGAAGCTTTGGTGGTTGGCGTAATAATTGGTTCCGGAAATTGTTGGTTTTCAACCATTCCATCAGGCATTGGAACTCCGCATAAAACTCGTTTGCCGCTGCGGTATTCGCGCCATGCATGTCCGGTCAAATAACCACGGATCACCATTTCAACTTTGAAAGGCTCGCAATGATGACCTACAGTTACATTTGGATCAGGAGTAGCGACTTTCCAGTTCGGAACAATATCACTTGTTGCGTCCAGAAATTTGGTAGCTATCTGGTTTAATACCTGTCCTTTATAAGGAATTCCTTCAGGTAAAACAACATCGAAAGCTGAAATACGATCGGTAACTACCATCACAAGGTATTCGTCGTTGATGTTGTAAACATCTCTAACTTTTCCGTGATAAACGTCTTTTTGTCCGGCAAAATTAAAATCGGTACGTGTTAATGCTTTGCTCATTTTTCTTCGTTTTTATCTGTTTTGTTTATTTCTTTTTCCTTTTCACGGCGCGAAATTTCATGCGCATGGTGCTTTTCGTAAGCCATCACAATATCTCGCACAAGTCGGTGGCGCACAATGTCTTTTACTTCGAACTGAACAAATGAAATGTTGGGAATGTTCTTCAGTATCCTTTTTGCAAGTATCAGTCCTGATGCTGTATGAGAAGGCAAATCGATCTGCGTTTCATCGCCTGTAACCACGAATTTCGTGTTGAGTCCCATTCTTGTCAGGAACATTTTTAACTGAAGCACTGTGGTATTCTGTGCTTCATCGAGAATCACAAAGGCATTGCTGAGGGTTCGTCCACGCATAAATGCCAGCGGAGCTATCTGAATGGTGCCATCTTTCATAAATTCATCCAGTTTTTTAGCAGGAATCATGTCCAGTAGCGCATCATACAATGGCTGCAAATAAGGATCGATCTTCTCTTTCAGGTCACCGGGAAGGAAGCCCAGACGTTCACCAGCTTCAACGGCTGGCCGGCTGAGGATTATACGCTTAATTTCACGGTTTTTAAGCGCCCTGACAGCCAAGGCAATGGCTGTGTATGTTTTGCCAGTTCCGGCAGGGCCAATGGCAAAAATAAGGTCCGAAGTTTTGCTCACATCAACCAGAACCTTTTGATTTGGAGTTCTGGCTCTGATCGCTTTTCCGTTGATGCCAAACACAAGCACATCCTTATCTTCATCAATTGATTCGGCAGTTCCTTCTTCGTCCATAAAAACCTGATTGATAATATCATCGGGCAACACATTGAACTGATTGTAATGATCGGTAATCAGATGAAATTTCTGTTCGAAACGGAGCATTTCTTCATCATCGCCTTTAACGATCACGTCGTTACCCCGATAAACAATAATTAATTTTGGAAAGAAGGATTTAATCAGGTTCATTTTGGCATTGTTCACGCCAAAAAACTCCAGTGGATCAATTCCTTCGAGGTGAATCAGTTTTTCAAACATAGATAATTGCTGCATTTTAGTGCAGGACAAAAATAACCACTTTTGCCAGATTACCTTAACTCCGCAAAAGAAAAGTAATAAAAATCGGGAAGCCCTGTAAAATCAAGCCTTACAAAGCTTGCCCGATTGATGATTTTTCACTTATTTAGGTGAAAAACATCGTCGCGGATGAAAATTACA
>Ga0209124_10000376_pt1 | contig 26018 bp, 25 predicted proteins | sample BarGraIncu01122A_FD_184502 | JGI IMG/M metagenome (GOLD analysis project Ga0209124, IMG submission 184502) | Arctic peat soil microbial communities from Barrow, Alaska - Barrow Graham LP Incubations 011-22A (SPAdes) (version 2) | ecosystem: Environmental > Terrestrial > Soil > Wetlands > Peat...
ATATGGGCTTGCTTTGATATATTCATGATCCTAGCGGGGAGAAAGTATTATTATCTATGCAAAGGGGCAATTCATCTCCACGACTGAAGGCGGGAGCTTTCTTGCCCCTTTGAACCCGTTTTTGTAATTGAATAAGCATCGGCCCAAGTTTATTTCCCATCAATGACATATGTTCAATAAAGACCTCGAGCTCTTCTTCACAATCCTTTAGCATCTTGATATGTGTTATTTTTCTGGGAAATTTAGCTGAAAAAATAAAATCATCTGGCGTCTCTTCCTTCCAGTTCATAACAGTGTCCCTGGATGGTATTCGATAAAATGTATTGTCGATCTCAACCATGTCAAAATTCTTTGCGTATTCAGGTAGCAGGTTCTTTGACCCTTCAGGATAAAAATTCCCTTTCCAGAAATCATAACTCCATCCCATAGTACCCACATGCAGTTCTTCCATCTTTAGTCACCTCCTTTGAAGAAAAGCCAGTTTTTCTCTCCTGCTTTCTTGAACTTTACAAGCACATACCTTCCCTCCAGCTTATCTCCCTTCATGAGGATTTCGATCTTATTCTCCCCCCAGACAATGGATTCATATTGACCTTTATCCCATATCTTCACCGTCCCGGCCCCATATTGTCCTTCAGGGATCGTCCCTTCGAATTTACCATATTCCAGAGGATGATCTTCTACCTGTACAGCAAGCCTTTTGTCGCCGCTTATTTCAGGTGGACCTTTAGGAACTGCCCAGCTTTTAAGTACCCCATCCTTTTCCAGTCTCAGGTCAAAGTGGAGCCTGCGGGCATGATGCTCATGAACCACGAAAGATTTACCCTCTTTCTTTTCTACGAATGCGGGAGGTTCGGGTGTTTTGTTAAAATCACGTTTAGTCGTGTAGTCCGAAAGAACAGGACGGATCTGATCAATGGTACATTCAATCGGGTCTTTATCTTCCCTGATCTTTTTATATACAGGAATACGAAGTTTGCCATCTTCTGTTATAGCCTGATAACCCACTTCACACACAACACCGGCTCTTAACCATGTTATTTCCCTGTCCATATCCACTCCCTTTAGCGTTTCTTCCTCCACTTTATATTCATCCAGAGACCGCTTCAGGTTTTCCATTATTTCCCGGGAAAAGCCTGTACCCACTTTACCAATAAAGACCGGTCTTTCCCCATCATACAATCCAAGTATCAATGATCCAAAGGTCTCCATTCTATTCCCCTCACCCAATGTATAGCCAAAAACAACACAATCGATTGTCTTTACCGATTTTAGTTTCAGCCAGTTATTACTCCTTTTTCCCGGTTCATAGGAGCTTTGCTTCTTTTTAGCCATTACGCCCTCGACGCCTTTTTCCAGGGCTGCCCGGAAATAATCAACTCCTGTCTCTTCAACAAAAAGGGACAGGACAACGAATTTTCCTTCATTCACACTATTTTCCAATATCTTCTTTCTCTCCATAAGAGGAACATCCAGCAGTTCCTTCCCTTCCTTTTCCAGGATATCAAATATTATATATGTAGCAGGGAACTTGCGTGCCATGTCATCGATATCCCTGGATTTCGTATTCTGGCCCCTTTTGATAAGGGTCGAAAAATCAGCCTTACCATCCTTCATCACAATTATCTCCCCGTCCAGTACCAAATCCCTGGCCAGGTCTTTCAGTTCAGAAAGTTCCGGAAAATTAGCTATCATTTCCTTCTGGTTCCTGCTCCTGATACTGAGTTCCTCCTTCACATAACTGATGGCCCTAAAACCATCCCATTTTACTTCAAATATCCAGTCACCAGAAGAAAACGGCGCTTCTGCCGACCGGGCAAGCATCGGTTTATATTGTTTCATTTTTTCAAGCGTTTAATAGTCTCCTGGAGGGCTACCATCAATTCCTTTACTTCCTCTTTCTTGGGTACTTGTGCCACAACAACTTCACCCTTCATCTTCGTCTCGATGAGCGTTTCCATCTTTTCCCGATAACCATCCCTGTATTCCCGTATATCAAATTCCCCGGACAGGTCCTGAATGATCTTCTCCGCCAGTTCCATCTCTTTTTTCCCGGGTTTTTTCAGTTGCGAAAGCTCTTCTAAACCTGCGGGATCCACAACCTCGTTAGCATAGCGCAGGGTTGTCAGGATTAACGCCCCCTTATATTCGTGAACGACAACAGGATATTCCTTGGTTCTCATGGTGACCTTTCCCATTCCTGCTTTTCCCAATTGCGCAATTACTGTCATCATAAGACTGTAGGCTTCTTCGCTCCTGTCAGGGACCAGGATATATGACTTATCAAAATACACGGTGTCAATAGAGAGCAGGCTGACGAATTTATCAAGCCTTATCCGGGTATCAGATTCCGGCCTAATGGCGTCCAGTTCTTCCTTCTTGAAAACTATGAATTCATCCTTTCGTATTTCGTATCCTTTTACCGTATCTTTCCAATCTACTACCTTATCATCTTTCATGCAGACCCTTTCATATTTTAATGGCTGCCCGTCCTCGTTATGAAGAAGCCTGAAAGAAAATGCCTGGTCACGGATCATGGTATAGAGCTTGACCGGTACATTGACCAGCCCGATAGTGATACTCCCGCTCCAGATGGGCCTTTGCGACGGTTTGGCGCTGTCTTTGACATTTGGCATTTTATTCCACTTCCAGTGTCTGTTTACTTTCCATTAACCCTTCCCAGGGATCGTTCTTCCTTTGTATGACTGTAAATATGTTGAACTCCTCAGGTCTTAATCCTTTCTTAAGTTCCTTCCATTCCAGGGGCGTAGATACTGGTGCATGCGGTTGTGCCCTGAGGCTATAGGGGGCGATCATGGTCTTTCCCCGGGTGTTCTGCAGGTAATCTATAAAAATAGTTCCGGGATCCCTGGAGTTCCTGAATTCCGATACAACAATATCAGACTCTCTTGCAAGGAATTTTCCGAATTGATGAACAAATTCCCTTGTCTGCTTGAAATTATACTTATTGATAATAGGAAGAACAATATGCAGTCCCTTTTTGCCTGATGTTTTGACAAATGACCGCAAGTTGAGTTCATCCAGATTTTCCTTCAATAGCAATGCGATATCCATGACATCATCAAAGGAACAGGGAGGTTCAGGATCTATATCAAAAAACACAAGGTCAGGTGTATCATAATTTTCAATGGTTGAAAGAGTGATGTTTATCTCAAGGGCGGCCAGGTTCGCCATCCAGATGAGGGTGTCCAGGTTATTGCATACAACATAGTCTATCTCCCGCCGTGCTGTCTCTGAGTATGTATTGAATATTTCAACCCATGAAGGAATCCCAACTGGTGCATCTTTTTCATAGAATCCTTCTTTATCAACGCCATCAGGGTACCTGTTCATGACTATGATCCTGTTCTTCAGTGATCCCAGCATCAGCGGGGCGATCCTGATATAGTATTCGATGATCCGGGATTTTTTCAACTCAAGCACGGGATAGAGAACCTTATCCAGATTGGTGAATGATACTTTCGTGAGATCGTCCATAATGATCATATTATTCCATATTTCGCCCATGATACGATAAATTTATAATTTATCTTTGAAATATGGGTCTGTCATAAATTCCTTTATATATTTTGCAAGAGGAATGTATTTTTTAAGACAGGATCGAAAGGAATAGCTGACAAAAGAGACAAAAATCATGAGAGGTTGACTATACATTCATGGAATTAACTTGTAGGTGCACAAATGCTACACGCAATCATGATAATTAAATCCATTATTCAATTGCTCTGATCAATCAGAATTTCATCCTGCTGTAAAAGACCGCTTTCATCATTTCTGCCGAGATGATGTAAAAGGCCACTATCACTCCCATAAGAAGAAGGAACGAAATCGGTAGCTGACTAAATCCAAATACCTTCCCGATTGGCATGAAAGGGAAAAGAAATGCGCTTGCAACGATCAGAATGGTTGCTGCGGACAGATACTTCCCGGGTATGCTCTTGAAGAAAGGTTTTTTAGTGCGGATCACGAGCACGATCATTGAAGCTGAAATAACCGATTCCATAAACCAGCCGGTCCTGAATTGGCCAGGTGTAGCATGGAGGATGAAAAACAAAGCGCTGAATGTAAGAAAGTCGAATACGGAACTCAAGATTCCAAAGACAAGCATAAAATTGCGAATGAACCCTATGTCCCAGCGTCTGGGATGATCAACCATTTCGTTATCAACGCTATCGGTAGCTATTGTCATCTCCGGGATGTCAGTCATGAGATTGGTGAGCAGGATCTGTCCGGGCAACAGGGGGAGAAAAGGTAAGAACAGCGATACTCCGGCCATGCTGAACATGTTCCCGAAATTGGCGCTCGTGGCCATGAATACATACTTCAGGGTGTTGGCAAATGTCATTCTTCCTTCGCGCACACCCTGCACAAGAACGCCCAGATCCTTTTCCAGCAATACAATATCTGCAGCATCTTTTGCAACATCTACGGCGCCATCAACAGAAATGCCGACATCGGCAGCATGGAGGGCTGAAGCATCATTAATTCCATCTCCAATATACCCTACAACATTTCCACTCTTTTTCAGAGCCAGGATGATGCGTTCTTTCTGGTTTGGCTCGACTTCCGCGAATATATTTACATTGTTCACTTGTTTAAGCAACGCTTCATCGCTCATTAAGCGAAGGTCCGAACCCGTGAGGATCTGCGGGTTCGAAAATCCCACCTGGCGGCTGACATTGTCGGCGACCAGTTTATTGTCCCCTGTGACGACCTTGAGCGAGATTCCAAGGCGATTTAGTTGGTTTATAGTGTCGGCAATTCCAGCCTTCGGAGGATCAAACAAAACGATAAAACCTGAAAAAATCATCGCAGCTTCATGGTCTTTGGCTATAAGCGCATCAGATCCGACATCCAGGTAGGCAACACCCAATATGCGCAAGCCCATACTGCTTTGCTTCTCAAAGGCCTGCTGGATCTGTTCCTTGACAGTAGCAATATTCACGATCTTTCCATCCGAAGTTTGCGCTGATGAACATACCGCCAGCACATTCGTAAGTGCTCCTTTGGTCACCATCAGGTGCTTATCATCTTTTGAGACAATGATGCTTAATCGCTTACGAATAAAATCATACGGTACTTCATCCATTTTCTGGTAGCCAGACACATCGAACTGGCGATAGTTCCTGATGGCGCTGTCTATCGGATTCGTGAAACCTGCCTCGAAAAAAGCATTGAGATAAGCATAAAAAAGAACTTTTTCGCTTTCTTTCCCTTCAACATCAAGAGCAGAGTTCACTCTCACCGCTCCCTCGGTCAGAGTACCGGTCTTATCTGAACAGAGTACGTTCATACTGCCAAAATTTTCAATAGAGGCAAGACGTTTAACGATCACTTTCTGCTGTGCCATGCGCTTTGCGCCGTGTGCAAGGTTGACGCTGATAATCGCCGGCAGCAGTTGAGGCGTTAACCCAACAGCCAGAGCCAAAGAAAAGAGAAGAGCTTCCAGTACCGGGCGTGACATATAGGTATTGATGGCAAAGATGGAAATCACCAGAAGCAGCGTGATCTCCATGAGGAAATACCCGAACCGCCGGACGCCGCGCTCAAATTCCGTCTCAGGCGGCCGCAGTTTCAACCGTTCGGAAACCTTACCGAATTCGGTTTCTTTCCCTGTGCCGACAACCAAAGCTTTCGCGGTGCCACTCACCACATGAGTACCCATAAAAAGCGAATTGTTCCGCTGACCAAGCTGTGTTTCTTTCACCAGTTCCCCGGCTGACTTTTCCACCGGATATGTTTCACCTGTCAGCGTCGCTTCATCGACAAACAAGTCTTTGGATTCAAGGATCAGGCAGTCCCCGGGGATGATATCTCCACCATTGAGGATAATAACATCCCCGGGCACGATCTCTTCCACGGGTATTTCTATCGGGTTTCCATCACGCAGTACCATGGCTTTTATTTGCACGATAGCGAGCAACTTCTCGATTGCATTAGCCGCTCCTCGTTCCTGCCAGAATCCAAGAAGGCCGCTTATGAAAACAATTGCAAGGATAATGAGAACGTCAACTTGTTCATGCAGGAAAAGTGACAATCCTGCTGCAAAGAGAAGGATGAGGGTAATGGGGCTTTTGAATTGAGCAAGAAAAAGCGCAAGTGAATCGGATCTTTTTCTGGGCGTCAGGAGATTGGAGCCAAAACGTGTGAGTCGCTGCCGTGCTTCATCGCTGGAAATGCCCGATGGTGTTGTTTGAAGTTTCGCAAGTAGTTCGGCAGCCGGGAGGCTCCAGAATGCCATGGGGGGTTGATTTATTGGATCAATCCTTTTAGAAATGTTGAATCGTTGCATAGGAAAATATACGCCTAAAATAATGGGAAATCAGGCTCCTGAGACCACCTGAGTCATTAGAGTCTATATCCTCATACACCCTGTGTTTTACTAAATGGCCAATAATTGGGCCGCAGTCCTTCGGCGATCCATTTTTAGCTGCCACATTTTTGAAAGCATCAAATACATTATTAAAATCATCCAGATCGGCAGGTGCACCAGAGCCCAGATGCTCCCTGACAAGCATGTTTCTCAAAGCTAAAGCTTGCTCTTTTCCATGAACCAGTATTGCCATTTCGCTGGACCCCCTGGGTTGTTTCGACGTAGCTCCTCCCATACCAAATCTATCTAAATTAGCTGAACCCACTATCGCCCATTCATCATCTACAACGGCAATCTTAGCATGGACGTAGATAGGTATTCGCCTTTCCCCGGACGTTGACATCAGAGAATATGCTGCAATCTTATCTCTGTTCATGTTAACTAATTTTGCAAGATTTTTTCTTATTTCAGTATCATAATGATCTGGCATTACGGGGGCCACTACGATCACCTGGAATTCCTTCTCAGATTTCTTCTTATTCTCGATATTTTCAATGAGAACTTTCAGAACCTCCCCATCCTCAAAGGGATACTGGTTCTCGATATAGATACTCTTCTTCGCCTTGCTGAAAAGATTTCTATAAGCATCCCATATACCATAATCTTCATCGGGACTATAACTTCGCAGAATTTGTGCCCATACCTTTTCCCTGGAATAACTTTCTTCTGAAGACAGCGTCGCACACTTATTTCTGTATTGTTCTATCTCATTCTTCAGATCAACCTTTGGTGGGAATTGGAAAGGTGTAGTTATAGTTCTGCTAAGATCCAAAGGATCTGGTTCCGGTATCGAATAATTAGTGCCAGCCTTCTCGTATCTTCGACTGAAATTAAGGGCAAGATCATATGCAACAGGCCCGACTACTTTTGCATGGACATCATGCCAGAGCACTTGACTTCCCTCTTCACAGCCCTCGCCAAACCATTCGTTGCCTGGCTTACAGATATAACTCCCTTTCTTCTTTTTTTTATCCCAAATATATTCTCCCAATACATTTTTTTCACTAATCCAACTCATTTGAGTATCAATCCGAAATGGTGGATCTACCGTGTCCGGAGTGTCTAGAATCCTGTCCAGATCATGTTCGGATTTAGTCCATCTGCCAAAGGCAAAATCCATACCACCGCAGAATCCTATCAATCCTTCATCTGTACCAACCACTACGGATTTTTGATGATGCACTCCGATTTCATGTCCTTCAAAATTTGATCCCCACATGGCTAACCGAATATCAATTTTGTTTGACCAGGCTCTCACCATCTTGAATGCTTCTTCTGAGCCAAAAGTGCCTTTTTGGACATAACTTGGATGAAACATCACTATTCTCACAGGAACCGGGTTATCTTTGTTTTGTGCTTTGACAGTTAATAGACTAATTAATGGTAGTGTCTTTTCGGTAATATTTGGTTTTGTCTTATTCAGATTATTTACCTCATCCATGATTTTTTTATTAAGTTCACTCTTATGGTACATTTTATTGTAATCCTCTTCACCCCTGACCAGGTTTATGCCAGGGCTAAAGAACGAAGCTATGATATAAATGAACTTTGTAGCTCTAATAAAAGCATCGCACATCTCAAACATTGCCTCACGTCCGTCCAAGAGCCATTGGACATTATTTCCATCCTGTTGCAGGTAGCTAACATTTAGACCTGAACTTTTAATATTCGTGTCGTTTTTATCTTTTTTGGCCCACAATTCCTGCTCGATGCGTTCAATTTTAGCAACTTTTATGTCCTTATCTTCCTGGGTAAGTTCAGACTTTTTTTTTTGTACCATAGCAACACCTTTAGAAAATTATCCTTCAACCTGATAATCTTAATGGAATAGCTGTTAGCCTCATACGGGTGTTAAACAATCTCATCATCCTCAAGCATATAAAGCATAATTTCTCCCTTGTTAAAAAGAAGGCGATATATCTGGGGTGACTGTTTATAGATTTCTTTTATTGCAGCCTTTCCGCCAAAAAATTCTCCAAAATCCATGGTTCTACCTATCATTAACACATCCTTCCACCCTTCCTTTCCTTTACATTTATTTGCCTTTACCACATAACCAGCAGCTTCTATTCTTTCCAAATATGCTGATAGATTGTTGTTTTTTATTCTTATCTTTGTCTTACCATTGATGAAGGAAATCTCTTTCATTTACTCCTCCTCCTACCCCATTCCCCTTAAAGAAGGCAATATAAACAGACCCGTGCTGAATGCTGTTGAGAAACAGGATAACGAGTACCAGTGAAGAACCTGGGAAAAGAGCGCACCATTAAGCTCTGGCTTAATAAAGATAAATTCTTTTGATACGCTTCTTTCCCTATTTACATCTTTTTATTATGTCACAATTACTTTTCCGTGTGTCATGCTCGGATGCATTGTACAACTATATTCAAATGGTCCGGCTTGATTAAATGTGTAGCTATACGATTTACCTGGATCGATATTTCCTGAATCAAATGCACCTGATATAGATGTTACCGTGTGCGGGACACTATCATCGTTGGTCCAGATGACAGTTGTTCCTTTGGAAATCTCCACAATATCTGGAACAAAGGTATAGCTTTTAATAGCTACACTAACCGGTGCTGGCGTCGTTGTTACCGGTGCTGACGTCGTTGTCACCGGCGTTGGTTCAGCAGGTCGCGTCGTAGTTGTTGTGGTACACCCACTTATTAATACAGCTATTACTAACAGTCCAATAAACAATGTCTTTTTCATGTTAACCTCCCGTGCAGGATGTATAATCCCGTGTAGAATGTATAACTTACTTACTATTTATTATTTTTGGATTAATTTTTTTTATGCGTGTAGTCCCGAAACCCCTACTTTCAAATGGAAAATAATAATAATAATTATAACAATCACATAATAATATTTTGTTTAAATTAGTAAGTGAAGCAATGCTCAATTTGAGTCAAACTGAGCAGCTTCGCACCCACGCTGCAAGCAGCCAGGTATGATTCGTGTAGCTGCTCGATAATTCAATCGGTTTTTTTAGGTCTTGAAATCATCCCCAGAAGCATTTCCTGCACATTCATACTTCCTCAATGCAAAGATTAATAGGCATAAACCAATATAATCGCATTTAAATTTAAACTAACATAAAGGTCAAATATGCACTGGCGCGAAAAAGAATTGCTTAATGTACTGAAACAAGGAAAATTGACAACTACCGAGATAGTTGGCAGGGTAAATATGAGCAAGGTAACCGCCCTGAAGTACCTGGAAAGTATGAAAGAAAAAAACCTGGTGGATGGCGAAGAGATAGGTACTGCCAAAATCTGGTTTTTAAAAACTGAAGGGAAAAATATTCAAAATGAAGCTCCCGACAGCAGGGCTGTGGAGTGTAACGATAAAATAAAAGTGCTGGTTGCAGATGATGATAAGAATGTTCTAAACATTGTCCGATATTCTATAGATAGCGATCAATTCGAGATTTTTGAGGCCACAAACGGAAAAGAAGCTTTGGGGATGGTCTTTGCCATCTCACCTGATATCCTGATCTTAGATATCATGATGCCTGAAATGGATGGTTATACGGTCTGCGAAGAATTAAAAAAAAATGATTCTACAAAGAATTTGCCTATAATAATCCTGTCTGCCAAGAGTAGCGTTGATGATAAGGTTAAAGCAATTGGCTTAGGTATAGATGATTATATGACAAAACCGTTTGACCCAAGGGAATTAGAGGCAAGAATAAAAATGAGATTAAAACATACTGCCAGTAAAAGTTAAGATGGTCATTTTGATTTCAAATCCTGCCAGTTTATGCCAATAACGATGAAATCATTGAACTTGAGGTACAATGATTCATACCTGGTGCAGGACAAATGTATGAACAAGAAATAAGAAATGGGATTATTTATTTGACAATATCGATAGTTGTCCCAACTAGTTCATGTGTCCACAGTTTTGTCTGGAACTCATAAATAACAGACATGCTGAGGACAATATTATTATTTATCTATGTCAAAGTCAAGTTATACAGGTTTGCGTCCCTGGATTATTCTGATCAGTACAACGATAACAGCAACGACGAGCAATATATGGATTAAGCCACCAGCCAAACCAAGAGCAAATCCCAATAGCCAGAGGACTACCAGAATCACAATTATTGTCTCTAATAAGCCCATAAATCTAACCTCCTCACTTCCCAAAGACTTTCTTGACCTGGCCGACCTTTTCTTGAACTTTGCCTTCGATCTTTTCTTCTTTGCCTTCTAGTTCCAGACTGGGATTTTTGCTGAGTTTCCCGGCAACTTCCTTGATATCACCCTTCACTTTGTGTATCTTGCTTTCTACTTTATCTTGTGTACTGCTTTTCATGGTATTCCTCCGTTTGTATAAATTATACTTTTCTGCATTTTCCCCTGCCGATCATGCAACCTACGAACACTCCGCCAACGAATGCTCCTGCCACATAAGCAAGAGGATTTTCGCTTATCTTCTTTTCAACATAAACTTGTTTCTCTCCAAGTGTCTTCTCAATTGATTTAGTTAATTCTTCAATTTTGTTATCTATTTTGACGCTCAGTTCATTGAGTGTTTTATTTATCTGCTTTATTTCTTCTTCTTGTTCCATAAAGTAACCTCCATTTAAACAATACAATGAATGTCTTTATATTATTTAAAATTATCTTATCGTTCATTTGTTTTTAAATGATAAGGAATGAAATATATGACAAATACTAAATAATATATGAACCAGCATCTTAATATTAATATAAAGCCTTGTCTGATTCATAATTTTTAGGAGCAAACCTATGACCAGAGTAAAAAACAATGTAAAGTCCCTGGAAAGACTTGCGAAATGCCCGACAGGGATCCGGGGGCTGGATGAAATAACAGATGGAGGAATACCCAAAGGGCGTCCAACGCTTGTATGCGGCAATGCGGGATGCGGTAAAACATTGTTAGCAATGGAATTTCTCGTGCGAGGCGCAGTTCAATATAATGAACCCGGCGTCTTTATGTCATTTGAAGAATCCTCAGAAGAACTGACTCAGAATGTTGCATCCCTGGGATTTGATCTGAATGACCTTGCAGCACGCAAGAAGATTTATCTTGATCATGTTCAAATCGAGCGAAGTGAGATCGAAGAGGCGGGTGAATACGACCTCGAAGGGCTGTTCATCCGCCTCAACCATGCGATCGAATCGATCGGCGCAAACCGGGTAGTGCTGGATACCATAGAATCGATCTTTGGGGGATTAGCCAATGAAGGCATAATTCGCTCCGAACTTAGAAGGTTGTTCCGCTGGCTGAAAGAAAAAGGTGTTACTGCGATCATTACAGGAGAAAGAGGTGAAGGTACCCTTACGCGGCACGGGCTGGAAGAATATATCTCAGACTGCGTTATTCTTCTTGATAACAGGGTTAAAGGGCAGATTTCCACCCGGCGTCTGCGTATCGTCAAATATCGCGGCTCAGCACATGGCACAAATGAGTATCCGTTCCTGATAGATGCAAAGGGCATTTCAGTGCTGCCCATTACATCAATCGGATTGCAGCATGATGTATCCAATGAACGGGTATCTTCTGGCATTCCCCGTCTTGATACCATGCTTGGGAGAGAGGGATACTATCGCAGCAGCAGTATCCTTGTATCGGGCACGGCAGGCACAGGAAAAACAAGTATTGCAGCCCATTTTGCCCTGGCGGCCTGCTCACGGGGTGAGAGATGTCTCTATTTTGCATTTGAGGAAGCACCAAGCCAGATCGCCCGAAATATGCGCTCAATAGGCATTGACCTTGAACCGTGGATAAAGCAGGGGCTGCTGGATATTACGCGGTGCGCCCCACGATCTACGACCTGGAAATGCATCTTGTAAAGATGTACAAGTTGATAACTGAATTAAAACCAAAAGTCGTGATCATCGACCCTGTTACAAATTTAATCGATATAGGTAGTGATACCGAAGTCAAATCAATGCTGTCGCTTCTTATTGATTTCTTAAAGGCGAACCAGGTTACCGCTCTCTTTACGAACCTGTCAAATGACACGGATTCTCTTCAACCGAAAGAGTTTGGTGTCTCATCATTAATGGATACATGGCTTTTGCTGCGTGATATTGAGGTAGGGGGGGAACGGAATCGCGGATTATACATATTAAAATCCCGCGGCATGGCGCATTCTAACCAGATACGTGAGTTCCTTTTGACTGATACGGGGATAGACCTGGTTGATGTGTATCTTGGCCCTGCAGGGGTTCTGACAGGTGCAGCACGGATCTCACAGGAGGCGAAGGAGAAAGTTGCAGAAATAATACGCATAGAGGAGATTGAACGCAAGAAGCATGAACTTGAGCGCAAGAGAGTAGTTATAGAATCGCAGGTTACAGCTTTGCGTTCTGAGTTTGAAGCCGCGCAGGACGAAGTGAATACGCTCACCCAGCAAGAGGAAATGCAGGATAAGGTCCTGGCTGGAGATAGAACGGAAATGAGGCGTCTTCGCAAAGCAGATGTTTCCATGAAAAATCAATTTTAGAGGGTTTGCAAGGGTAACAAGAAATGAACAAGCCAACACAAACAACAAGACACAAATCCGAAAAACCGCAACCAGAACAGGATACATGGGAACTTCGGCTCTATGTTGCGGGACAGACTCCCAGATCCTTGGCAGCATTCGCTAATCTTAAGAAGCTATGTGAAGAGCACCTTGAAGGTAAATACAGGATAGAGGTTGTCGACCTCATGAAAAATCCGCAGCTTGCCATAGGAGATCAGATAATTGCGATTCCGACCCTTGTACGGAAACTACCTCAACCTCTGAAGAAAATAATCGGGGACCTCTCTAACACCGAGCGCGTTCTTGTAGGACTTGACCTGCGCTCACTTAAAGAATAAGGGATAAAAAAGGATGTATCATATGATAGGGGGCAAAGGTATGGAAGAAAGTGAAATAAAAAGCACTACAGAAGAATTTGAACATTCGCTTCAAGAGGAAGGGAACGAAGTTTATGTCCTGCGTTTATATATTACAGGCATGACACCAAAATCAACACGGGCTATCCAGAACATTAAGAAAATATGTGAGGAAAATCTTAAAGGCCGGTATGAACTTGAGGTGATAGATATTTACCAGCAGCCCATGCTAGCTAAAGATGAACAGATAATTGCTACACCCACTCTTATCAAGAAACTCCCTCTTCCTTTGAGAACATTAATTGGTGATATGTCAGATAAGGAACGTATTCTTTTAAGACTGGATCTGAGGCGCAAGAAATAAAAGTGTATGAAGAAAAATAAAACACGCAAGGAACTTCTGCTTGAAATTGAAACACTTTCGTCCCAATTGGCGGAAAAAGAAGATATCCTGCGCGCCATCAGGAGCGGTGAGGTCGATGCCCTTGTCGTATCCGGGAACAAAGGCGAGCAGGTTTTCACACTGGCAGGAGCAGAGCAGCCCTATCGCATCATTATCGAGGAAATGCGGGAGGGGGCTGTCATGCTAGCTGCCGATGATTCCATTCTTTACTGCAACAGCGGCTTTTCCAGTATGCTGAAAATGCCGCTTGAAAGATTAATGGGTACAAGAATTGAACATTATATCGCGCCAGCCGATGAGGAGGTATTCCGGGAATTATTGCGGCAGGGAAGAAAGAGGATCAGTAGAGGAGAAATTGCACTACAGGCCAGAGATGGAACATGTATACCGACGCATCTTTCCCTTAACACTTTGCAGATAAATGATACTCAGTACGTCTATCTGGTTGCCACGGATTTGACCGAGCAGAAACGGATACAGGGTGAGCTGCGCAGGACGCGCGATGAATTCAAAATACGGGTAAAAGAGCGAACCGCAGAACTGGTAAAAGCCAATGCGGCGTTGCAGGCTAAAATCACCGAGCGCAAGCAGATGGAGGAAGAGCTCGGGGAAAGCGAAAGGCGTTATAGCTCGCTGTTTGAAAACATGATGGATGGGTTCGCATACTGCAAGATGCTTTTTGATGACGACGGCAGTCCGGTAGATTTTGTCTATCTCGAAGTCAACGGTGCGTTTGGATGGTTGACTGGATTGGAAAACGTGGTAGGCAAAAAAGTCACCGAGGTAATTCCAGGGATCAAAGAGTCAAATCCGGAGTTGTTTGAGATCTATGGTCGGGTGGCGTTGACTGGCCAGCCTGAGATATTCGAAATCGATCTGAAACAATTGGGGGTATGGTTGTCCATATCAGTTTATAGTCCAGAAAGGGAATACTTTGTAGCTGTTTTTGATAAAATCACTGAGCGCAAACGGGCGGAGGATGCGCTGCTCAAAGCGTATGAAGCGTTGGAGAAACGGGTTCTGGAACGGACTGCAGAATTGAAGGAAGTTAACACATCATTGCAGGTTGAAATCGCCCAGCACAAGCGGGCTGAGCAGAGAATAAGCGAGCAAGCCGCACTTCTGGACAAAGCACATGATGCCATTGCTGTTCGTGACTTAGAGCACCGCCTCATCTACTGGAATAATGGGGCAAAGAGCCTGTATGGTTGGACGCAAAAGGAAGCCCTGGGCAAAAATGCCGACGAGCTTCTGTATAAGGGAAAAAATCCCAGGCTCATCGAAGCCGAAAAGTCCATCTTTCAAAAGGGGGAGTGGACGGGCGAGCTGGAGCAGATAACGAAAGAGGGCAAGGAAATTATTGTCCATAGCCGCTGGACACTTGTATATGATACCAAAGATAAACCAAAATCGATACTTATCATTAACACGGACATCACAGAGATAAAGAACCTTGAAGATCAGTTATTACGTGCCCAAAAGCTGGAAAGCATAGGCACTCTTGCAGGCGGTATAGCGCATGACCTCAACAACATGCTGACGCCGATGATGCTGTCTGTGCAAATATTAAAAGAAAAATTTAAAGATGAACAGAGCCAGAAATTGCTTACTATCCTTGAAAAAAACTCCAGGCGCGGAGCCGACATGATAAAGCAAGTCCTGTTGTTTTCACGAGGTTTCGAGGGTGAACGCACGCCTATTCAGGTAAAACAACTTATCTTTGAAATTGAAACGATCGCAAAAGAAACATTTCCAGAAAACGTTGAAATCAGAACTGATATACAACAAGACCTCTTTACCACCTCAGGAGATTTAACACAACTGCACCAGGTTCTGGTAAACCTGTGCATGAATGCCCGAGACGCCATGCCATATGGAGGTATCTTAGGTATCTGTGCTGAAAATGTTTTTATTGATGAGAAACAAAAACGTAAGCTTACTGAAGCTAAAGTCGGTTCTTATGTTGCCATTGCAGTCTCAGATACTGGAGTCGGTATCCCCGAAAAGATACTTGAGAGAATTTTTGAACCATTCTTCACGACAAAGGTGTTTGGCAAAGGTACAGGACTTGGTCTTTCAATAGCGCATGCAATTGTAAAAAGTCACGGCGGATTTATAAAAGTGTACAGTGAGCCTGGAAAAGGAACAACTTTCAGGGTATATTTGCCGGCTACTTTGACTGAAATACAACAAAGAGAAAGGCAGCAGCCTGAATTGTTTATCGGGCAGAAAGAATTGGTTTTGGTTGTTGAAGACGATGATTCGATTCGTGAGGTTAGTGTCTTGACACTGGAAGAATATGGATATAACGTGCTTGCAGCCAATGATGGTGCAGATGCAGTAGCTCTGTATGCTCAAAATAAGGATCTAATTAAAGTTGTTCTTATAGATATGATGATGCCAGTAATGGATGGTCATACGGCCATCAAGGCAATTCAAAAAATTAACCCTGGAGTCAAAATTATCGCAGTCAGCGGATTGGAACAGAAAGATGAACGTTCACAAAGTGCAGATATCGGTGTATATGCTTTCCTGCCAAAACCTTATACTGCTGAGAAATTATTGAAAATTATACACGAAGTTCTATGCGGGAAATAAGATGAAACTTGAGGGCAAGTCTTAAGAAACAAAAGAAACATCAATATAAATTAGGCATGCAGGAGAAAATACTGGTAGTAGATGACGAGAGAGAGATAGTCAACGCATTAAGGATTTACCTTGAATCAGATAACTACAAAGTTTTAGAAGCGTATACTGGTGACGCAGCCATCCGAACATTGCGCAGGGAAGTTCCTGATTTAATCTTATTAGATCTCATGCTTCCTGATATCACAGGTTATGAGATATGTTGCAGGATTAAAAATGATCCATTGACAAGATCGATACCGATCATTATGCTGACCGGAGTGGGTGAAACAGGCAGGATAGCAGGTCTGGAATTGGGGGCAAATGACTATATTACAAAGCCGTTCGATCTCCATGAACTTAAAACGAAAATTCGTAATGTTTTGAAAAAAAAATTCGATGGTTTAAACTAACATTTCCGGCATATTTTTTACTTCATCAAAGCAAAGATTAATAACTATCAACTAAATATAGGGTCATTTAAATTTAAACGAAAATAAGGGTCGATTATGCACTGGCGAGAAAAAGAATTGCTTGACGTACTGAAACAAGGAAAATTGACAACCACCCAGATAGTTGGAAAGGTAAATATGAGCAAGGCAACCGCCCTGAAGTACCTGGATCGTATGAAAGAAAAAAACCTGGTGGATGGCGAAGAGATAGGTACTACAAAAATCTGGTTTTTAAGAACTGGAGGGGAAATAGTTAAAAACAAAATACAGGTGCTGGTTGCAGATGATGATAAGAATGTCATAAACATTATCCGATATTCTATAGATAGCGAAAAATTCGAGATCTTAGAGGCAGCAAACGGAAAAGAAGCTTTGGGGATGGTTTTTGCCAGAATACCTGATATCCTGGTCTTAGATATTATGATGCCAGGAATGGATGGCTATATGGTCTGCGAAGAATTGAAAAAAAATGATTCTACAAAGAATTTGCCTATAATAATCCTGTCTGCAAAGGCAAACGTAGATGATAAGATTAAAGCAATAGGCTTAGGCATAGATGATTATATGATAAAACCGTTTGACCCTCGAGAACTGGAGGCAAGAATAAAAATGAGGTTAAAACACACTACCGGTAAGTATTAAGACAGTTCTTTTTTTCAAATACTGACGGTTTATCCATTAGAATTAAAAGCGTGCATTTTCTTTGTTCTAATTCAATAGAACATCCTTTATGGTAAAAGCATTCCTGCCGCAATCTCCGCATGAGGTCATGGCAATCCCTTTAATAAAATCTGCGCTCGTTATCGTTATCGCCTGCTTGCAGTTCGGGCATTTAACCTGTCGTGTCGATGTCATAAGTTAATTTTTTCCCAAAATGGCTATTTATATACAACGTGTTTTCATTATCGTCTTCTTCTATGAACTTACCTTCTCTTTTATCTGTTTCATATAGAACCAATTTTAAATTCCCATATCTCTCCGAGAGAATATCTCATTTATTCGACCTCGGTTATAAGGAATGTGCCCGTCTGTTGCATTGGATTGTTAGGTGGCTTATGTTGATTTGACGCAGGAGTCAGGCACGAAAAATTCCCACTCTCGTTTACTCACAGGTAAACAATACAATAAATATCTCCATAGTATTTAAAATTTTCTATTCGGTCATCTACTTTTAAACGATAAAACGTTTAACCAGTATTTTGATATTTCAAACCCGTGTGTTATTTTTGGGCTGACCCAAGAGAACTAGAAGCAAGAATATAAATGAGGTTAAAACAGACGCACAGTAAGAATTAAGAAGGTTATTTTGATTTCTAATCTTGCCAGTTTATACCAATAACGATGATACCGTTGTGCCTCAGGTACTTTGATTCGATATCCTTAACAGTAAAGCCAGCTTTGAGAAGTATTGCTCTTTCTTCCTTAGATCCGAGTGCAAAACTATTGATACATTCTTTTCCACTATCCTTTTCCACAGTAATGGATCGTTCAGGAAAACAATGCCTGGAATTCTAGTCACCCAATGAAACTTCAATTTCGGTCATATTTATTACTTACCTACTTTTTTCAATATCAAAATATTAATTAGAGGGAGTGTGCCTTCGTCATGCACCTCTGGTGTCTGACTGGATTCGTGGCTGATGTTCATGAAGGCACGGTAAATTCCCAATCCCGTTGTTCATTCACTTATAAACAATACAATATACACCTTCATAGTATTTAAAATTTTCTGACCGTTTATTTACTATTAAACGACAATAAAAACGTTATTTGAAAACAAATACGATGAAGCATAACTAAGCTTTGAAAAAAAAAAGAAATAAATAAAATGTTTTAAATCCAAAACAAATTATCTATTTTGCTTTCGGTTGTGGTGCTTTACGGCTTCTTAATTCTTCATTAAACTTTCTTAGCCTCTCAGTTTCTTCTTTATCAACTTTAGGCATTTTAGGTTTTTGAGCTATTTCAGCTTCTTCCTCATTTTTTACTTTCTCAACTTTTGGCTCTTTTATTGGACTTTTTGGACTAACCATTTGTACACCTCCTTATTTGTACTCTCGTTGTTCACCCCTGGCAAACAATACAATAAATTCTGCCATAGTATTTAAAATTTGCCAATCGTTCATTTACTTTTAAACTGTAAATATATTCAGGAGGAGTAAATTGATTCGTAATCGGACTTGTGTTTACTTCAATTTTTTTGAATTTCTGTTATTTTCAGTGGAGTATTAAATACTAGCAAGGTCTTAAAGGAAGTGTGCAAAATCACCCCTCATTTACATGAAATCCCTGAAATACCAATATGAATAAAAATCCAAAATTAGCAGAATCCAGTGGGATTCGAAAACTGGCAGAAGATGCATTACAGGGAGAAACTGATGAACCAAAAGAGCTCTCTATCAGAGATGCCCTGAGCCTGATCCATGAACTGCAGGTGCACCAGATCGAACTGGAAATGCAAAACAAAGAACTTCGCAGGGCCCAAAAGGAACTTGAGGATGCTCGCAACAGGTATTCGAACCTGTATGATTTTGCCCCTGTTGGTTATTTTATCTTCGATAAAAATGGGCTTATATTAGGAGTAAATCTGACCGGCTCTAAAAAATTAGGTTCAGAAAGGAACTCTTTGATCAATAAACCTTTTTCGCTTTTTATTTCCCCGGATAGCAAGGATTTGTTTTATTTACACTTGCGCCAGGTTTTCAGTACCGACGCTCGACAGACCTGTGAGCTCAAACTTGTTGATACGAAAGGAGTTCAGTTAGATGTTCAATTGGAAAGCCTATCTGTACAGGAAGGGAATTTTCATCATTGCAGGACATCGATGAGCGATATCACACAGCGCAAGAAGGCTGAGAAAATATCCCAGGAAGCCCGCAGCTATGCCGAGAGCATCATAGATACAGTGCGCGAGCCCTTTGTGGTACTGGATAAAGACTTAAAAGTACTCTCAGCCAGCCGCAGCTTTTATACTAACTTCGAAGTGACACCCAATGAAACTGTGGGGAATTTGATATACGACATTGGAAACCGACAATGGGATATCCCCTCGCTTCGCACGTTGCTTGAGGATATTCTTCCGGAAAAGACACAGTTCAATAACTACGAAGTTTCGCATAATTTCCAGACCATCGGTCAAAAAACAATGCTGCTCAATGCCCGTCAGATCTATCAGGAAGTGATAGGTACACCGATTATCCTCCTTGCGATTGAAGATATCACACAACGCAAGCGGGCTGAGAAGATATCCCAGGAAGCCCGCAGCTATGCCGAGAGCATCATAGATACAGTGCGCGAGCCCTTTGTGGTACTGGATAAAGATTTAAAAGTACTCTCAGCCAGCCGTAGCTTTTATACTAACTTCGAAGTGACACCCGATGAAACTGTGGGGAATTTGATATACGACATTGGAAACCGACAATGGGATATCCCCTCGCTTCGCACGTTGCTTGAGGATATTCTTCCGGAAAAGACACAGTTCAATAACTACGAAGTTTCGCATAATTTCCAGACCATCGGTCAAAAAACAATGCTGCTCAATGCCCGTCAGATCTATCAGGAAGTGATAGGTACACCGATTATCCTCCTTGCGATTGAAGATATCACACAACGCAAGCGGGCTGAGAAGATATCCCAGGAAGCCCGCAGCTATGCCGAGAGCATCATAGATACAGTGCGCGAGCCCTTTGTGGTACTGGATAAAGATTTAAAAGTACTCTCAGCCAGCCGTAGCTTTTATACTAACTTCGAAGTGACACCCGATGAAACTGTGGGGAATTTGATATACGACATTGGAAACCGACAATGGGATATCCCCTCGCTTCGCACGTTGCTTGAGGATATTCTTCCGGAAAAGACACCGTTCAATAACTATGAAGTTTCGCATAATTTCCAGACCATCGGTCAAAAAACAATGCTGCTCAATGCCCGTCAGATCTATCAGGAAGTGATAGGTACACCGATTATCCTCCTTGCGATTGAAGATATTACAGTACGAAAACAATTAGAAGAATTTCGCCTTGAAAATGAGCGCCTGAATAATATAAACAAAACCAGATCAGAGTTCTTGATGATCATGAGCCATGAACTGCGGACTCCTCTAACATCTGTTATCGGATTTTCAATACTTTTGCAGGGGAAGGCCCAGGGTGAATTAAATGAAGATCAGACGTTCTTTGTGGATACTATTCTTAAAAGCAGCAAACACTTGCTCGATCTTATTAACAATTTTCTCGAACTTGCTAAAATAGAAGCTGGAAAGCAGGAACTGATATTTGAGGAAATATCAGTTCCAGATACAATAAATGAGATATTTGAGATAATCAAAGACACTGCTTTAGAGCATGATATACTCCTGAGGAAAGAATTTGACCCGGAAATTCTGTTTATACAGGCTGATAGAATGGCATTCAAGCAGATACTATTTAATCTGCTAAGCAACGCAATAAAATTCAGTAAAAATGAAGGGGAGATCATTACCATGTCGACAAAAAGAGAAAATGATATGGTAAAAATATCCATTATTGATACTGGTATTGGAATAAAGGAAGAAGATTTGCCAAGACTTTTCCAGAAGTTTGAGCAGCTTGATTCAGGAATATCCAGAAAATACGAAGGGACCGGGGTTGGACTTGCTATTACAAAGAAGCTTGTTGAAATGCACGGAGGGAAAATCTGGGTTGAAAGCAAATATGGGCAAGGGAGTAAATTCATCTTTTTACTGCCTATCGCAGGGAACTAAAATAAATAAATAAAATTTTGTTCCAGAGAAACTTTAAAAAAAAAATATAAATTATCGTACCCTCCATGGGGTTCATTCATACACTTCTAACCGAAATGGTTAAACAGGATTGCGTCCCTGGATTATCCTGATCAGTACAACGATAACAGCAATTACCAGCAATATATGGATTAAGCCGCCAGCCAAACCGAGAGAAAATCCCAATAGCCAGAGGACTAACAGTATCACAATTATTGTTTCTAATAAGCCCATAAATCTAAATCCTCACTCCCCAAATACCTTCTTGATCTGGCCTACCTTTTCTTGAACTTTGCCTTCTATCTTCTCGCTTTTGCCTTCTATTTCAAGATCGGTATTCTTTGTGAGTTTTCCGGCGACTTCCTTGATCTCACCTTTTACTTTGTGAATATTTCCTTCTACCTTGTCTTGTGTACTGCTTTTCATGGTATTCCTCCTTTTCAAAAATCTCTTTTTAATCTTGTAGCGTGATTACAGATAAATTCCCTATTTTCACCTACGATTATTTAGTTCACTCATCGGTAAACAATACTATGAACTACTTCAGAGTATTTATTATTTTCTAATCGTTTATTTATTTTAAAACGATAATAGAAACTATTTTAAATTGAATGAATGATTAAATAGTTTTAAATAATAGAACAGTGTATATGAGGTTGTTTACCCACGAGTGAACAAAGGGGAAAGTGGAAGGTTACCATTCCTACCTCATTCAACAGGATCAGTCAAACAATCCGGTTGCATGAGGAAGGTTAATCTTCTATTATTTTGTTTTCAATTTCGAAAATCGTATCCAAAGAAAGATGGAAAAAGAGAGAATAATTTAAAGGGACTCAAGAGGTTAATTAAATGGAACTTAAAGAAATAAAATGCTCAAATTGTAGAAAAGAAATATACATACAGCAGTCCCATGTCAGGGAAAAGATGTTCTGTACGCTTGGATGCCTGATCAGGGCGCCAGAGAATGGGGCGCTAATCTGACAGTTCCTATTTTTCGTAACCGGGGGTCTTGTCAATTAGCATCAAATAATCGAGATAAATCGATCTCCATCAAAATTTATAAATGCTATTAACAATATAGAAGATGAATGGAGAGTAAACCGGGTAATCATTAACTAAATCTACGTGGCAATCTCGTATGTTTAGAATGTTATAGGAACACCAACCACAGGTAAAACTGTGTGCGGGAATAACTATGGGATGCGTTCCCGCCCGGGCTTTAATCCTTTCTAACCACTCATTGCTGTGTGATTTTCGTGACCAGGCAAGCCGCGATCGAGAAGGAGGATATTTATGCAGACAGCCAATCTTTATTCTAAGAGAAGGCAGTCAAAGAACAAAGCATAGGTTCCAGATAAAATAAATTAAGAACAAATTAAATGGAGAGAATAATATGGTTAATAAAACTGAAGAGAGAAAAGATATAAAAAAAATTGAAAAGAGAAAAGATATGCAAGAAGAAAGGAAAGATAGTTCTCAGACAGGGGCTCGTAGAACTGTCTCAACAACTTGGTGGGAAGAAAGAAAAAGGATAGGGCAACCAGATCCGCAAGATCAGGAGACGCGCTATAGGGGAGAGCAGGCAAGGTACAAACAAGAAAGAGAGGATACTATGGTTAATAAAATTGAAGAGAGAGAAGATATAATTGAAGAAAGTAAAGATATTTCTCAGACAAGTGCTCGTGGAATCTCAACAACTCCTTCTTCATGGTGGGAAGACAGAAAAAAGATAGAACAACCGAATCCGGATGACCAGGAGAAGCGTTACAGGGAAGAGCAGGAAAAGTACGGACAAGAAAGACAGAAGGCGCAATATTTAAGATCGATACAAGAAACGCCAAGACCAGGACAGGAATATAAAGAGAGATACGAATCTGAAAAACAGATGAGCTTGGAAGGAGAAGAAAAGAAAGATATCTCCCAGATAATGTCCGAAACATATAAGGAATTTTATGGTGAATGGGTGAAAAAATTACAGAACAGTTTCGGAAAATTATATCAAATCCCGACTCTGGAATCCAATAAGGATACCTTTGAGAGACTCCTGGTGAACGCAGAGGAAACGAATAAAATCTACCGTTCATGGATTGCCGAATTAGAGGAGAATTCCAGGGCTACCCGTGAAGTACTCCAGGGCGAACCTGATCCTGCAAAATATACAGAAGCATATGACATGTGGATCAAGTCGTATGGAAAAATGCTTAACATGCTTTATACGCTTCCATTACGGCAAAATATGAAGGAAATATTTGAGAACATAACAGGCACACCTGATGTATATTCAGAGACATTTGAGCAGATATCAAAAATATGGACTGATTCATATGAGAAGCTATATGTGCCGTATATTGACTCCATGTTGAAGGTTTCTGCGAAATCAGCACAGCTCTCCCGGGGGAATGCAAGCCCTGAAGATTATAGGGAATTTTATACTTTATGGATGAACACCTATCAGGAGAGAAATAAAGAATTTTATAATCTCTGGGAAAAAATGTATGCAAATGCATTTGATAACTTCTTTAAGAATATACCCACATTCAGCCCATTTAGGGAGATTATAGAACCTGTAAAGAATGCCGCAAAGATATACACAGATACGTTTACCAGCATGTCAAATATCTGGGTAAAATCGTATAATACCTCCAAAGAAGCAGTTTAAACTTTCAAAGAAACGGTTTTGGGAGTGTAAGCAAAATCAGTTACACTCCCTTAAACTCCTGCTTTTTAAGAAAATATGCGCTTTAAATATTGGGAAATCAGGCTCCTAGACCACCTGAGTCCTTAGAGTCTATATCTTCATACACCCGGTGTTTTACTAAATGGCCAATAATTGGGCCTTCGTCCTTCGGCAATCTATTTTTAGCTGCCACATTTTTAAAAGCATCAAATACATTATTAAAATCATCCAGATTGGCGGGTGCACCAGATCCAAGATGTTCTTGGCAAGCATATTTCTCAAAGCTAAAGCTTGCTCTTTTCCATGAACCAGTATTGCCATTTCGCTTGAGCCCCTGGGTTGTTTCGACGTTGCTCCCCCCATACCAAATCTATCCAGATTAGCTGAACCTACCATCGACCATTCGTCATCTACAACTGCTATCTTAGCATGGACGTAGATAGGTATTCGCCTTTCCCCCGAAGTTGACACCAGAGAATATGCTGCAATCTTATCTCTGTTCGTTTTGATTAATTTTGCAAGATTTTTTCTTATTTCGGTATCATAATGATCTGGCATTACTGGAGCCACTACAATCACCCTGAATTCCTTATTATATTTCTTTTTAGTTTCGATATTGTCAATTAGAATTTTCAGAACCTCCCCGTCCTCAAATGGATACTGGTTTTCGATATAGATACTCTTCTTCGCCTTGCTGAATAGATTTCTATAAGCATCCCATATACCATAATCTTCATCGGGACTATAACTTCGCAGAATTTGTGCCCAAACCTTTCCCCTGGAATAACCTTCTTCTGAAGAAAGCGAGGCAAACTTATTTTTGTATTGTTCTATTTCATTTTTAAGATCTTCCTTTGGTGGGAATTGGATCGAATAATTAGTATCAGCCTTCTCGTATCTTCGACTGAAATTCAAGGCAAGATCATATGCAACAGGCCCGACTACTTTTGCATGGACATCATGGCAGAGCACCTGGCTTCCCTCTCCACAGCCCTCGCCAAACCATTCATTGCCTGGCTTACAGATATAACTCCCTTTCTCCTTTTTTTTATCCCAAATATATTCTCCCATTACATTTTTATCACTGATCCAACTCATTTGGGTATCAATTCGAAATGGCGGATCTATCGTGTCCGAAGTGTCTAAAATCTTGTCCAGATCATGTTCTGATTTAGTCCATCTGCCAAAGGCAAAATCCATTCCACCACAGAATCCTATTAATCCTTCATCTGTACCAACGACTACGGATTTTTGATGATGGACTCCGATTTCATGTCCTTCAAAATTCGACCCCCACATGGCTAACCGGATATCGATTTTGTTTGACCAGGTCCTCACCATCTTGAATGCTTCTTCCGAACCAAAAGTACCTTTTTGGACAGAGCTTGGATGAAACATCACTATCCTTACTGGAACCGGGCCATCTTTGTTTTGCGCTTTGATAGCTAATAGACTAATTAATGGTACTGTCTTTTCGGTAATATTTTGCTTTGTCTTATTCAGATTATTTACCTGTCCAAAATTTTTTTATGAAGAGCACTCTTATTGTACATTTTATTGTAATCCTCTTCACCCCTGACCAGGTTTATGCCAGGGCTAAAGAACGAAGCTATGATATAAATGAACTTTGTAGCTCTAATAAAAGCATCGCACATCTCAAACATTGTCTCACGTCCGTCCAAGACCCATTGGACATTATTTCCATCCTGTGGCAGGTAGCTATACTCTAAATGGCTGAGATTTTTACATTTTTGAACGACTGAAAATTCCAAGTTAATAAAGATTCCAATTCATCCTTGTGTTCTGTGTGAGCATTTCTGATACAATTATCAATAGCCTGTTTAAAA
>Ga0209124_10000386_pt1 | contig 25219 bp, 19 predicted proteins | sample BarGraIncu01122A_FD_184502 | JGI IMG/M metagenome (GOLD analysis project Ga0209124, IMG submission 184502) | Arctic peat soil microbial communities from Barrow, Alaska - Barrow Graham LP Incubations 011-22A (SPAdes) (version 2) | ecosystem: Environmental > Terrestrial > Soil > Wetlands > Peat...
AATACGGTATACATCGCCTAGAATAGCTTTCTTTTGTTGACGGAGATCACTTGTTTTCTTGCCATTGGTTGTCATTTCGCGTAAATCATAACCACCTTTTCGCAAGCGTTCGTTGAGTATCTTTACAAATTGACTGGTATTATTCGAATGAGCAGTTTCGGGCATCACATCTTGCGGAACAACGCCATATTTTTCAGCAGCATTGAAGTACAGATTCCAAACCCCACCATCGCCTACCGGTGTCTTAAAATACTCATTTACCGCTCTGTCATCGAGAGAAGTTTTACCGGTGGTAATGATATTTTCCAGAAATAGGTTTGATTTCTCAAACAAATCCCAGAAGTACAAATAATTGTGCGAGAAGTCGAATTTGTCTAACCCGTATTTTTCCATAGCCAACGGACGCATCACGTTCATCGATGTAAACATCCAACAACGACCCGAACTTTTCTGATCGGTAATGCCTTTTACGCTTACCCGATATTTGAAATAATGATCGATTTGACCCTGTAAATCGCGATTCAATGCCAATGACTTGATGTTTTCGTTCGTCGTTAGCACATTCTGAATGGCTTTGGTAGCCGGAGTTGCGGTGAATGTACTGCGAATGTCTTTCAAATCGCTTTCAGTGATAGATTGTGCATTTGCACCTAAAGTGTAGAGCAAAATAAATGCACCGATAATTTTAGTTTTCATAAGCGATGAATGTTTTAATTCAAGTAAAAACAAGAATAGAAACTGTATATCTGCAACAGCTTCTATTCCTAATGTTGAATATGATAGTTTTTTTCTATTCCCAGATAGTTCTACTCTTCTAGCGAGTTCCAACCTTGTGCTCTCAATTCAATTTCATCACCTTCGCGACCAACCAATTGAAGTCCAAGTGCCGATTTGGTGATGTGACCAACCATAGCAACGCCTTCCATTCCCACTATTTTATCGTAGTCTTCGAGCGAAACGGTGAACAGTAATTCATAGTCCTCGCCGCCATTCAAAGCTGCGGTTACAATACTCATGTTCAATTCTTCGGCCATGATAACCGCTTGAATGTTGATGGGGATTTTATCTTCGTAAACGCGGCAACCCACATTGCTTTGAGTGCAGATATGAAGCAGTTCCGACGATAATCCATCCGAGATGTCCATCATCGAAGTGGGTATCACCCCTTTTTCGGCCAATAACTCAATAATGTCTTTGCGTGCTTCTGGTTTCAATTGACGTTGAAGAATGTAATCGCGGTTCTCGAAATCGGGTTGTGCTTCGTCGTTGGCTCCAAAAACCACTTTCTCACGTTCCAACAATTGTAAGCCCATATAGGCTGACCCTAAATTGCCGGTAACACAAATCAAATCGTTTTCTTTTGCACCGTTGCGGTACACAATTTTGTTCTCATCGGCCTCACCAATACAGGTTACACTGATGGCCAATCCGGTAAGCGATGCCGAAGTATCGCCACCAATCAGATCCACTCCATACTTCGTACAGGCAAGTTGAATTCCGGCATACAGTTGTTCCAGATCTTCCACCGAAAAACGCTTAGAAACACCGATAGAAACGGTAATTTGTTTCGGAGTGCCATTCATAGCGTAGATGTCGGAAAAATTCACCACGGCTGCTTTGTAACCTAGGTGCATCAAAGGAACATATACCAGATCGAAGTGAATGCCTTCCAAAAGCAGGTCGGTGGTAACGAGTACTTTCTTGTTTTCGTAACTGAGTACTGCGGCATCATCGCCCACACCTTTCAGAGTAGAAGGGTTTTCTATTTTAAATTTCTCGGTCAGGTGTTTTATTAAACCAAACTCACCGTAAGCTGATATTTCTGTTCGTTGCATTTTATAGGTCTATGGTCTAAGGATGAATGCCAAAAAGGTCGGATATACTTTCCCCGGGCACAGTTCAAAGATCGTGTTTGTTTTTATCTGTAAAAATCAATAGTGTACCAATTGCTGTGAGCGTCTTATCGTCTATTTAAGCTGATCCATTTTGTCAATACGTCGTTGGTGTCTACCTCCTTCGAACTTCGACATGAAAAACACTTCAATAATGTTCAATGCTTCTTCTTCTGTGATAAAGCGTGCAGGAAGCGAGAGAATATTCGCATCGTTGTGCTGACGGGCAAGTGCTGCTATTTCCGGCATCCAGCAAAGTGCTGCGCGAATGCCCAAGTGTTTGTTGAGGGTCATGCTAATGCCATTGCCACTACCACAGATGGATACACCAAAATCATATTCGCCACGTTTAATTGCCGAAGCCATTGGATGAGCAAAATCAGCATAATCGCAACTTTCTGTAGAGTGTGAGCCAAAGTCTTTTACAGCAACTGCACCTTCGCCCTCAAGATATTCAATCACTTTAAGTTTAAGATCATAACCTGCATGGTCGTTGCAAACGGCAATTCGTAGGTTTTTGTACGGATTCATAATCGTATATTTTTTTGTTTTGACTACAAAAGTAGAAATTAATTCTCAGAAAATAGTGGATTTAACCCTGATAGACCTTTAAAACCACTAAATATTTCAGGATAATTAGTCATTCTATAATGAATGGATTATGAGACAATATCGCTCATAATCCATTCGCTGTAGATTTTAGAACCAAAGTCTTATAATTTGCTTGTTGACTTCACATAAAATCGTGTGGTCGCACTCCATGTTTTACCTCCTTTTACTGATTGCATACCTGTAATTTCAGCAGGTAGTTTAAGGTTTGGTGCATTGATGGCCCATGTTTGCGGTTCAGGACAAACCCAGTCTACTTCGCCACCATTATTCCACAATGTCCAGTGTTTAAATTCTTTATCCACCTCGTAGAATACGGCAATTTTATTTTTTGTATTGGTTAGGATGGCTCCATGATATGGTCTTCCACTCACAGTCAACGCATCGTCGGTTAATGCCAACTCTATTGGTTTTCCGGTAACGGTCATTCCTTCGTTTCTTAATTGCATTTCTTCTTCTGTCAGGTCTAATAACACACCTGTTGGTAAGCCACGATCTGACAATTCCCAACGTTTACCTATCGATAACCGCAGTTTATAATCCGATTTTGCCGTGTTTTCTGAGAAAGGCAGACGAATAGGAGTGTGGTATCCAACACCTAAAGGCATTGGTTCTCTACCCAGATTATTAAACGATACGATATGTGTCAGTTCATTATCTGTAAGAATTATTCTAATCTTGCACACAAAATCATGTGGAAAATTTTTATAAACAGCATCATTGATTCTGTTGGAGTGAAAAGTTGCTTCCACCTCTACAGCGTCCGACGAAAAACGGGTACGGGTAATTGTAAAGTCCTGCGACTTGATAACACCGTGATGATAATTATTTTGCGCAGGGATGGTGATTGGAAATTGGTATTTTTTTCCGGCATAAGTATAGGTGCCATCCTCAATACGGTTAGGTGGAAAAAGCAGTGGCACACCGAATATCTGTGGTCTGAGAAGGAATGTCCCTACTTCGTCTTCAGTAGGAGTACGAAGAATATCTATTTTCAGAACTTTATTATAAAGCTTTACCAAATTAGCACCAATTGAAGGCACCAAAATAGCCTCATATACATTTGTCTCTAACAAAACAGCATCAACTCCATGCCAGGAGATCTTTTCAATTTTCATTGTTCTATATTTAATTAATTTATTCTAAGTCAGTTCTACAAAAGTAATTGATTATTTCTTATTCTTAGCAGAAGGGCGTACGATCATTTTATATTTACCACTTGGAGCAACATATTTTGATGGTATATTTAGTCTTAGCGAATCATTTTTGTTGATGATAGAATCAAGTTTGTAATCCATTAGCTCTGCAGAATTACCACTGGCAAGAATTACATTATCGGGGGAGATGAGATAAAATACAGGAGGTTCTTCCACCGAGAATTTCTTATGGTAGATTTGATCTTCGTCCAATCCAACGTATAAATAGTTCCATTGTTTGGTTTGCAGCAGTGACCGGACTTGTTGTTCATTCTCGTCGGTAACAGCCAGAAATACTACTCTTGGTTTGAATCGTAGTGCCAAAGAGTTGAGATGATCCAAGGATCGAACTTCCGGCGCGCAAGAAGTTGTCCAAAAATCCAGATACAGGTATTTATTTTCCCTGTTTGGAAAGTTGTTGTCAATTATTTTCAGGCTGGGAAGTGTTGGTGCTGTTTGGCCTACAGCCGGTTGCGAAAGTACTTTACCTGAATAGATACCGCAGATAAAGGCAACAAGTAGTACGATTTGCTTTTTCATTGTTGGGGTTATTTGAATGAGTTTTACAAATGTAACCCTTTATTCCCAACTTTGTTCAAAAACCTGCTGATTATGAGGAAGTAGTTATACTTTTTCCCCTTTACGAATTCAGTTCGTCAGCATCAATTTCGGCTTCGGCTAGTTCCAATAGTTTTACCGATTGAATAGCATTACCGGCTATGCCTTTTATTGAACTATGCATATCGATGGTGTTGATGGTTACCTTTTCAATTTGCTTTTCGCGTTTTTTCCAAATACTCTGCATGGCACGCTTTTCGCTTTCCAGATCTACCTTCATCTGTGTAAATCCTTCAACAATAGCTTCTACCTGTAAACGAAAGGTATTACCTGTCAGATAGTCGTAGAGCATGTGCATTTTGTCGCCTTTATTGTCCTGAGAGCTGATGGCCATGCTGATTTGTATGATGGATTCGCGCAATACCGAACAGAGTCCTTTGAACTCATCGTAGTTGCAAATCCAAATACCGTCTTTTAGTCCCATTCTGCTCATTTCCGACGGCATCACTTCGGTTACCAATACGCCAATATTCGCACCTTTTTCGCGAATATCTGCTTTGAATTTTTCTATCCAGCTGGGTTGAAAGTCCTTGGTGCGCTTACTTTCGTAATAAATAGTTCCGCAATTTTGAACCGTTCGGGTATTCACCACTTGAAGGCAATCGCCACCGCGTGCCCCTTTTTTTATTTCTTCTATCGAGTCGAGCGGAAACTGCGCGGCCAGCCATTCTTCGATGGCCAGTTCCTGCACTTCGCCCTGCAATTGCATAGAACCTTGCTCTTGTTTGCGCTTCATTTCTTCGGTCAACCGCTTTTGATCTTCCAGTTGTTTGTTGAGCTCTTTGAAGCGCAACTCATTTTTATCTTCTTCTTGTTTTCTGATTCTTTCTTTTTCAGCTATAAGCGTCTCGTTCAGATTCTTTTGAGCTTCGGCTTCGGCCACCTCTTTCAATTCCGATTTTTCGCGCTTTAGCTTTTCAATTTCAGCTTTGGTGCGGTTTAGCTCTTTTACCTGCTCCGATTTTTCGTTCAGCTCTTTTTGCAAGGCATTGAACTGCTCCAACTGCTCTTCCTGAAACTTCACTTTCAATTTTTCCTCTATTCCTTTTCTATCTTCTTTCAGTTGTTTTTCCAATCGTTCCTGAAAAAGCTCATTTTCCTGCTTCTTTTTTTGCTCAAATTGTTCCTTGGCCTTATTCAGACTATCCACTTCCGAATCGTATTTCTTCTTTTCTTCGGCCAGTTGCGTTTGATATTTTTGTTTAATCTCATCTTCAAGTTGATGTGCCAAAATATCTTGTACGTCTATCGATGTGCCACAATTGGGACATTTTATCTGAGTATTGTTTTTCATGTTGCCAAATATTTATGAGTAAAAGCTTTCGCCGCCCTGAACAGATTTACAGAACAGTTTTGCAAAGTAATAGAAAATCCCACAGAAAATGGGTATAGATGAGCGTTTTTATGTTCCGGTGTTTTTTATAATGTAATGCTGTAACCACTCCAAATAGAAATGGGAAGGCCACCTGCGCTATTGTGCCGTAGGATATATGAAGTATACCAAAAAGTGCTGCTGACAAGATGATGGCAATGTCGGTATTTTTAAATAGCTCTTCAAATCGTGGAAATAGATAGGCTCTGAAAACCAGTTCTTCAACAACTCCCGCTGTGATAGCAATAAACGGAATTATTACTTTATATTGTCGAAGGATTGGAACTAGCTTCTGGATGTAGATGGAGTCATTCTTATTACCGGTTAGATGTAATATAACATTAACTGCAATACTGATGCCTACAAAAGATAGGATTAATAGGAATATATTTTTTAATATTTGTTTAAACGGAATATCAATTTCAGATAGGATTAATAGATTTCTTTTTTCAATTTTTGTTGCATATATGTATATAAAAAATAAGATAACCCAAACATATAATTCGTGTATCACTAGCGAAAATATGTTTCTGTTTGTTTTGAGTATTCCCCAGTAGCCCAGCACCATTGGTGTAATAAACAAAAGTAACATGATACCAATACCTGGAACTATTTGTTTTTTAGAAAGAGTAATGGTTTCTGTCATTATTAAAAGCTGCTTTTATAAGTGTGTAAGTTGGCTATTTCTTCTTACTAATTCCCAATGTCAAGTATGAAAAAGATATTTTTTGAGTTCTTTATTTCAACTTGACACCACAAAAATACGCATATTAATTAACCCATTAAAGGTTTTAATCAACATATTTGTAATATTATCAAAATGTTTTTTTCATAAAAAAGAGAGTTGAAGGTTGTTCAACTCTCTTGTAAGGGTATTTGGAAAATGATATCTAGTGATTAATCTATCATTTTCATCGATTCATCATCAACAACTTTTCACTGCATAATCATCGATGATTTTATCCATAAAATCATTGATGTCTTTATCTGCTTCTTCGTTTTTAGTATTTTCTTTATACCATTTTATAACTTCTTTAGCTCCTTCCTTGAACTTTACCTGAGGATTGAAATCAGGGACAAATCTTTTGATTTTCGAATTATCAAACAGCATGCTGTGCGCTTTATCGCCCAATAATCCGTCACCAATTTCTTTGTTATACTTTACAATTACTTCCGATGGAATATGAACGATAGTAGGCTTTACTTGTAGTTCGGCAGCGAGTATCCCGTATATTTGATTCCATGTGAGCCATTCGTCGGAAGTTATATGAAAAGCTTCATTTATAGCGTTGCGGTTTCCAAACAAGCCCACCAATCCAACGGCAAAATCCTTGTTGTATGTCAATGTCCAAATGGAGGTGCCATCGCCATGCAGCACTACCGGCAAGCCCTGCAACATTCGGTGCAAAACGGTATATCCACCTACTGCAGGGATTTTTGTTTTGTCGTAGGTGTGCGACGGCCTCACAATAGTATATGGGAAACCGGTTTTCGCATAAGCTGCTTTGAGTGCCTCTTCGCAAGCAATCTTTTTTCGGGAGTATTCCCAAAACGGATTGTCCAAAGGAGTCTTTTCAGTAACCGGAAGTGTTTCGGGTATTTGGTAGGCGGATGCTGAACTTATAAAGATATAATGATCGGTTTTTCCGCTAAACAGTTCAACGTCGGTTTCGATATGTGCAGGCTCAAAGGCTATGAAATCAACTACCACATCAAAATGGTAGTTCTCAATTGCTTTACGTGTTGCTTCTACATCCCTTATGTCGGCAATGATGGTTTTTGCCCCTTTCACATTGCGGATATTTGCACTTATACCACGGTTGAGGTGATACAGATCCATTCCCCGAGAGATAGCCAGCTCCGAACATGCCGAACTTAAAACGCCTGTACCACCAATAAATAATACTTTCATGATTTCTTCTTTGTATATTATTATTTCCCCACAAAGCCCGATGGCAAGGACAATAACTGGTATTGAATGGTTTTAGCCAGACGATAATCACCCACTGCGTTGGGATGCAGTCGATCTGTGTCTTTGTCGTGGAAGTATTGCGCCTGTGCATCAGCCATTGGAAACAATCCGCTGATGGAGTAGAGGTCGATAATAGGAACGGCCCAATAGGAAGCCGCTTGTTTCAACACGTCAATGTAAGTATCCACGTACAAGCCCTGTGCGTTGGCGTAATTCTCGTCGGGTTGCACATTTTTGTCGCTAAACTGAGCAAAACCCCGATGGATAGGGGTCAATATAACGATTTGTTGTTGCGGGTAATTGTTTTTCAGGTACGACATAACTTTATTTATACGTCCGCAAAAGGTGCTGTCGTTGAATATCGGAGTGCGGTATTTACGCGTTACGGGAGTACCGTTATAGTTAGTATGCTTTGTTGTCTCGGTGAAAAACTCACCTATTGGAATGTTGTGATTATAGTCGTTCGTACCGGCAAAGATAAATATCGCATCTACCTCTGTTCCTTTTTCTTCGTGCAGTTTCATGGCTTGCTTGTAAATACCATCCCACTGATTTCCGCTAATACCGTACACCGAGGGTTCTATCCCAAGTAATTCACTTAGATATTCCCAGTACACGCAGGCGGTGCCCACACGACGCTTGTCGGTCATCGAATCTCCCAGATACGCTACTCGTTTGCCTTGCCATTGCGAGTTGGGTGTTTTTTCATTTGTAGTTACAGTTACTTTGGGAGTTAGTTTTGGAGCAGCCTGTTGAGCATAAGTATTCAAACCTGCTGCCATTAGAAGCGTGCAGACACCTGATAGTATTCTTTTCATGTATTGATGTATGATTTATATTCGCAAAAGTAGAACAAATAGGTTCATCAGCAATTTATATGTTATTTTATTAATCGCTTCTTCTTTTCAATTGCCTCCTGCTTTAGCAGGAGGGAGAAGGATGATATGTCTTATTGGCTTTAGCCAAATTATTATACCAAGTAATTATGTTTGGTTAATCATTTGGCTAAAGCCAATACCCTTCAATCTTATTCCGAGAGAATGGGCTAAAGCCCAATCTATTGAATAATCCCGATTTATTTACCATCAAATTTCTCAAATCCATGTTTGTCAATCAGATTGTCAATTTCGTCATCATAAGAGTGTGTACTATGATGCAGCTCCTGATTTTTAATGTAATTACGAACTTTCTCAATCATCGATTCGGAAACCGAAACAGCATAATATTCATCCTGCCATTCAAATTTAGATTTTGTGAGCCCTTCTTTGTTTATCCAAAAAGAAGATTCACCTTTTATCATTTGTATTGTTTTCTGAATAGTTTGATCAATGCCTAATGAAACGAGGCAATGGCAATGTTGTGAATAGCCATTTACAAAATCAATAAAAATGCCTTTCTTTTGGGCATTTTCTTTGATATGAAACCAAACTTTGTCCCTGATTTCTTTTGTTTCAAGAAACGGCACTCTGTTTTTTGTGCTCCATACAAATGGATGTAGACTTTTATAAATGGCATACATCTTATGGGTTTAGAATCAAAAAATATTGAAATGAATCATCTCCTTCATTCCATTTTCGTCCATGATATACAGTTTAGCGCGCCACCTTTGGCTATAATGCTATTCATCTTGACCTTTCGAATGTGCCCTTTATAAGCGGGAAAGTATTTCTCAATTTCTTTCTGCAAATCTTCATCATCTTTTTCTATACCCAATGAAGGCAATAGAATGAAATCTTTTGTTTGCAGATAATTAAGATAGGCAAACTTAGCGTTTATCTTTTCGGGATAATCAATATTTAGAAATTCATATTTAAGATTATTCTCTTTCAAAGCACCCAAAAGATACTTTAGGAACCCATCTTCAAAAAGTTCTTTACGTGTTTTATAATACCCCTGTAACAACACAGTTTCATTATCAATAAATCGAACCATGCCGTCGGCATGACCATATCTTTCACCTCTATCCCAGGGTATCAATACTATTTTCTCTACTTCAAACAGGTCTTTTAGTTGTGTCAATAATTGCTCTTTGCTATATTTCTGTATATTTTCAAGAATAATTTTATCGGTCATGATCACGCAATTGTCCGATTTGATAACATTGCCACCATCGAGAACAATGTCCGACTTCACCGTTTTCAAGTTAAGATAGGTGCAGATACTTTCCGGATCCGATTTTATATTTTCAAACTTTTGGAGATAGTCAGGGTGAAAACTGTATTGAATGAATTTATGCTCGTTGACCTGTACGGGCATATAATCTCTTGCCCAGATATCTTTTGTGCCGGGCAAAAACCGACAATCAGCACCCAATTGATCAAGGGTGGCATATATCTCAGCGGCAACTTCCGGGAATTGCTCTTTTAGCTTTTCCGAAAAATAAATCGTGTTCGTGTCTTTGTCTGTAATCATAATGTTGAATTTTATAACTAAGAATTTTTTTATTTCCGTTTCACTCAAATAAGAATCCTCAAATATAGTGTTTCTTTACTAATCTGTTCTTTGTACGGCATTGAACAATGTAATTGAAATAAACATATTTCTCCCATAACGGTAAAAATAGAGCATTCAATACATTGTTTACTTAAACCAACGCCTGATGCTTCAAAAAGTTTTTTATCTTCACTATCTATTTGGGTCTGTTTTCATATTATTGCAAACGGGAAAGAGAGAGAAAACGACTTAAAACTGCCTCCCCTATACTCCATTCTATTTTACCTTTTTGAATCTTTCTATTTCATCATTATAAAACTTCAAATCCTTGTCACTCTTTTCTTCGGTGGCTACTTTTATGGCTAAGGCTTCGTGTTCAATAGCTTCTTTCACAAAACCCAGATCGAATAATATATGTGCATAGGTATCATTTATCGGATGATTATCCGGTAGAGCTTTGTGCGCTTTTTCCTCCCATTCTTTGGCTAGTTTCAATGAGGGAATATCATTAAAGGTGTGGTAGTTTTCATAGATATTCCAGCAGATTTCATTTATAGCCATAGGTTGTACATTGTCTAACGCAACATAGGGTTTTGCTTTAGCAATGTAATCGTCCCATTTCCCTTTGTCAGTTTTGTTGGAGTATTGCTCATAAGTGGCTACTATAAAGTCATTCATTACTAAAAACTTCGAATACAATACAGGGTCAATTGATTTTACAGATGCTGCTTTCTCAGTATCCGCTTTGTATTTCTGTTGATAGTACGCAAATCCGTTTATTATCTTGTTATCAACTTCTTTTTTTCCAAATTTCTGTTCGTAAGCCGAGCGATGTTTTAGAACATATTGGAACTGATCATTGTCTATATCGTTGATATAATTTTTGAATAATATATTCCATGCATCTTGCGACAGCTTTTCTTCATCAGTAGCTGTTTTAAGATATTCTGCTACCAGCGAATCAGCATCGGCAGCATAATGATTGGCTCCCAAATAAAGCAATAATGTTTGGAGGCTTTTGTCTCCGGCTTTCATTTTCTTAGATACTGCTAGCAAGTTTCGGGTATCATCCAGTGCTGTTTTACCTAGCTCGATAAAAACGTTAGCAGGCATAGAACCCATTCCTATGTGCACCGTTTCGCCTTCGGAATTTAAAAATAACAGGGTAGGATAGGCCTTCACAGCGTATTTTGTTCGGATTTTTATTCCCTCGCCTTTTTCCATATCAAACGAAAGATTGATAAAGTGACTGTTATAGAAATCACCTACTTCTTTCTGAGTAAATATATCTTTAGCGAGGTGTTTACAAGGACCACACCAGGTGGTGTAACAGTCGATAAATACCAGTTTACCTTCTTTTTTGGACTGTGCCAATGCATCCGACAATAAACTGTCCTTACTGAACTTGATACCTGTGTCCTGAGCGCAAAGCGAGGCACTGAATACAATGAGAAATAATAATGCAAGTTTTTTCATACTGTTTTGTTTTAAATTATTATTTGAGATGGTTATCTTTTTTCTTCGGAGACATTGCTATTTATCCTTTTTCCCGTAGGCTTCGGCGTGAGCTCAGTCGAACGGGAATATATATCAATAGAAAATATAAGAGATGAGAAGAATTTCCCGTAGGCTCCTGCGGCCTACAGCCCACTAAACACAGAAAGCACACTATTTTACTGAAGCATGAAATGTATCCCATAGGCATCTATAATGATATTGTTCTTATTATTCGAAGGTTTCCTGACTGGGAATTAAAGCCGAATGGTCTCTTGCGCCCTGTAGGGGCAGTATACATAACTATCTTCCTTATCAGCTGCGTTCCGATTACTCTGTCCAAAGATAATCTTCATTATAGTCGATACCATACTCTTTAAGAAATCGTAAATATTCCTCTTTGACTGTTTCAGTTTTGTGATGATCCTTTTGGTTTTCAATATATCGTTTTACAACCTCCACTTTACTCTGGCTTACCGAGAAACCACCATAACCACCTTGCCATGCAAAATCACTGTATTCAACTCCTTTTGTCTTTATCCACCTACTGCTGTTTCGTTTCAGCTCTTCTAATAGATCAGCCAGTGCTATATTCTTAGATATGATACATAAGATATGTACGTGATTCTCTATGCCGTTTATTGCAATTGGCACTGACTTATTCTCTTTTAGAATACCTCCTAAATAAGCAAATAATTCCTTTTCGATATCTGCTTTTATCACATCTTGATTGTATTTGGTATGAAATACGATGTGGGTGTAGAGTTTTGATAAAGATTGTGACATAGTATACTGTTTTTATGCTGCCCTTTCAGGGCGTTTACCCCAAGGCGCTGCCCATGGGTTGATGATATGTTGCCACTTCGTGGCGTGTACTTATCTATCTTGTGTACCCCAAGGCGTTGCCGTTGGGTTGATGATATGTTGCCACTTCGTGGCGCACAAGACACCTGCTCTCGAACATCTTTACAGGATGACATCCTGATATATAACCAACTCACAGGCTTTGCCCTAATATACATGTCTGGAAATACCGATGTGCATCATCTTGGTGTATATCTCCTCAGGCTGAAAGCCTAGTATATCATCAACCCATGGGCAACGCCCTGGGTATAAAAGCCGAATGGCTTCTTGCGCCCTGTAAGGGCAGCATACAGAGCTATGAGGTTGATGATATGTTGCCACTTCGTGGCGTAATACACACATCACCTTTGTCTAAAGGCTTCTCTTATATCACTACCCTATGTACTTCGATAGGGAACATCTTCCCTCAGGCTGAAGGCCTAGTATATCATCAACCCATGGGCAACGCCCTGGGTATAAATGCCGAATGGCTACTAGCGCCCTGTAAGGGCAGCATACAGAGCTATCCTCCTTGTGTTACAATATATTCTTAGGGATAATCTTTTTGTAACTAATTATCCGACGTATTCCAATCACCCTTTTATATCATATCCCAAAATTTCATTTACTTCTTTATTGCTTAGTTTTGAACCTCTCAACGCATTTTCTATTCCTACATGTTGTTCGCTGGGCATTACAAAGAAGCGGTACTTTTTCAGACAGAACGATCCGTTTAAATCTTTGTCAGGATTTAGACCTACGCGTGGTGCATCAAAGATGCGTTTATCTTCTTTCTTGATCAATCCTTTATCATCCGCCTCTAATCGCAATGAGAAATCTCCGCTATAAATGTCAGGGAGATTTGCGAATAATTCCGTTACTGTTTTTACGGGTCCGTAGATATAGTTGTTCGGTTCGGCCAGATTATAAATGGCGCGGATAAGGATACTTCCCGGACATTTCTCACTGCCGAATGTCATATCCAACCCTGAACCGTGGAAATACCATTTCCCCATTTCTTTTTGTAAATCATGTCCGTGTATATACGGATCTTGATGCGACTTGCTTTTATAATAGAATTCCAGTTCGCAGATTCGATAGGAGCTATCGCCGGCCTTAAGTACCCATTTATTCATTATCTCCGAAGCGATAGTTGAAAAACTTGATTGGACATTGTTATCATCCATCTTGAAATTTAAAGCCATAATATTGTTTTTTTGTTTTAGTTTAATTTTTACTTTCTCTCTTCCCCTCGTTTGTAACGGCTTGTCAAGAATTTTTCACAAGCACAAAACCTTCATTTTTCAACTATACTGTATATCCACTAGACCACGATTTTTTTCATCCATTCCTTACATCCTGTTGTGACATTTATATAACTCATTAATAGTGGGTTTTTATCCAGATACTTAATTAGTACGTTTCTATTTTCTTCCGACTTTTGATATTGGTATCTTTCATACATCTGCTCGCAGATTTGTTCTATATCAAACGAATGGGTATAAAGATTTGACACCTCAGACACGGCTTCTTTTATTGATATGCTCGTGTTCTTTTTTATTCTTGTCTTATAATTTTTATCCAGCTTTAAACCAAACTCATTCGTTAGAATAAATGTAATAGTATCTAGCAAATCCTTGTCAGGAGTATCCCCCGCATTAGTATCTGATTTTAGTTTATCCTCCAATGAGAAAGTATAGGTTTTTAATACCGTTCTTGAAATTGGACGCGCAATATGATCTGCGAACCGGTAGATGTCCATTCCTTTGACTTGCTTCCGTGAAACTAAATAGCAATTAGTACGTTCGTTTTCCATGGAATAACTATAACGCACATTCCCTCCGATTAACTGATAACTGTCCGAATAAATGATGGATAATATTTTCGTGATAAACAGTGCGGTAAAGTGTGTTCCTTCTGTATTGTTGATTTCATTTACAAGTTTATCATCCACAAAAATGAGATTATTACTCTCATCAAAATTGTATAAATTAAATACAGATCTATCTACGTATTTCAGGAATGAAAAGACTTTATCCAGTTTGCTAAATAAATGATACCTTCTGTCGCTAATAAATGACTTGGTTTTTGACAGTTCTGCAGCGATCTCTGCTGTGTTATGCAAATGCACATCCGTATAAAATTCTTTATTATTTCTAAAGATAATGTCATCTACTTTGCGCCATATCAGCTTATTTTCAATTAGGTAATCAATTGTTTTAAATATTGGGAATCCTTTGCTAAAATCAAACCCGGATACAAGGACTTTTTGATCATAATTCAATGAAGCACTTTCTGGCAACATGATTTTCAGCAGATTGAAATACTGATTTTCATCCATTTTTCGAACTGAAATTAAATCAACAAACTCTTTTAATTGATCTCTTAATTTAATCAATTCGGCTGCTGCCAAGTTATTAATTTTAAAGATTGAGTTTATCTGTTCGTCATCGAAAAATAAGATAGCCTTTAAATCAGGTTTCTTATACTCACAATTCAGAAGTCTTCGGAGATATCTCTGTTTACTGTATGACAATTTTTCAGTTTCAATTGTAGCGAAGTTATCGAGAGCCAGAGCTTGTGTTACCGACAATGATTCATTTAGCTTCTGAACCGACTTAAAGGCTTTTTCCACCGTATCAATAACCGATTCTATCTCTAAGTCATCGAATCTTTGGCATAATTCAATTAATTGTCCATTCATTTTAGCACCACAAAGCCTCAATCCCAGAAAATCTTTTTCTGTTCTGTAATATTTTAATATTGAATAAAGATTATATAAACCACAACTACAACATCTGTTCATTAACCATTCCGGAAGATTTTCTCTATGCATCAGTTCTGTTAAGCTGACAACTAAAATATCTTTTCTGTTTTTTAATGGAATAGCGTATGGTTCGATCAACAGATTATACTTTTGATACACCTTTTTCAATTCGGTACCGGGTTTTGCCTGATCAGGATGAATATATTTCATCTGATTTATAAGCTCTCCATTGATATGGTAAAATTGCACAATTGATTTGATGTCATCTAAATGATAGCCCTGACAGAACATCAATGTTTCCTTGCTCAAAGGTTCGAATTCGTACAATTTGTCTAACGTCAAATTTGAAATTTCCGACTCCATATTCTTTATATTATTTGTTTGATTTTCCGTAAAGTTATCATTCCTCAAATTACCATATACAGTGTTTATATCGATATTAGCGTTTCCTAATCCGCCCCTAACCTCCGTCAGTCGACGGATAAACTCTGAAGGGGATGTGAGATTAGTTTCGTCTCCTATAACTTCGCTTCATCGAGAATCATCTCGGACACCACTCTTCAAGTCTCCTTCAGGGGATTTAGGGGCGGTATTTGAATCTTCGCAACCACTCTTTAAGCCCCTTTAGGGGTTTGGGGCGGTATTATATTTTCTTTTTTAAAGGGCGGTATTTATATGTCTTTTTGTCTCTTCAATTACTCTTTCGATGTCCTTGAATACTTCATCATTCTTAAATCGTATCACTTTTAAATCAAATCTTTCTAGTTCCGCAGTCCGGTTTTCATCATATTCTTTTTGTGATTTGTGAATTTCGCCATCAACTTCAATGACGAGTTTATATTTATGACAGTAAAAGTCAGCTATGAAAATGTCTATCGGTTGTTGAGCTTTAAAACGTACTCCCAACTGACTTTTATTTAAACGATTCCATAATAGTTTCTCTGCCGGTGTCATTTCTTTACGCAATTCACAAGCATTCTGAAATATGGTGCGTTTCGCACCATAAAACATCTCAGGTAATTGAGTTCGTTGCATGATAGTATTGTTTTTCTTACTGCCCCAAGCCCCTAAAGGGGATGTGAGATTAGTTTCGTCTCCTATAATTTTGCTTTAATGAGCATCATCTCGGACATCACTCTTTAAGCCCCTTTAGGGGTTTGGGGCGGATGCTCAGTTCTCCGACAATATTTAACTAGTTTCTCTTGTCCAATAATCGGCCAACTGTTCTGCTTGTTCCAGCACTTTGGTGACTGAAACGGTATATTCTCCTGTCTTCGGATCATCAGGCGGGTATTTGTATTTCCGTAAAATGCGTTTTACCATGACACGCAGTTTTGCTTGTACACTTTCTTTCAATTGCCAATCAATGGAGGTATTGCGGCGCACGCTTTCCACCAATTCGTGAGCAATGTGTTTTAGAATATCATCACCTAGTATTGTTTCGGCATTCGGGTTGTCGGCTAAGGCATCATAGAAAGCTAATTCATCTTGTCGCAGGTTTAGTTTTTCGCCGCGCTTGTCGGCTTCTTTTATTTCCTGCGCCAGTTTTATCAATTCATCAATAATCTGTGCAGCCTCTATTAACCCGTTTTGGTAACGTTTTACTGCATCGGCAAGCATCTCCGAGAATTTCTTACCTTGTATAATGTTGATGCCCGATCGTTTCTTTATTTCATCGTTCAACAAGCGTTTGAGTAATTCCAACGCCAGGTTCTTGCGGGGTAATCCTTTTATCTGTGCCAGAAATTCATCGGTCAGAATTTCAATGCTTGGCTTGGCTATGCCGGCTGCATCAAATATATCCACTACTTCGGTAGAGATAATGGCATCGTTGATGATTTGGCGGATAGCCGTTTCTATTTCCTCGGCAGTACGTTTCTTCTTTGTCTCGTCGAACTTGGCAAAGCGGGCTTTGATAGCCTGAAAGAATGCCAGATCATCCCGAATCTCAAATGCTTTAGGGTGTGGAACCGATATGCCGAATGCTTTTTGCAGCTTGGTAACATGATCTTTAAAGCGTTGCTTGCCATTACGACCGTTCTCATCTTTTAGCCCCAGTATATAGTTGGACGCATCCAGTATAAAGTTGAGTCTTTCTTTTGGTGGCAAGCTGAAGTAGCGTTTATAGCCGAAGCTTCCGAACATATCCACTACGATATCGTAGAAATCCAGCATCTTAGCTACCGCATCTGCCTGGTCAAAGGTGAGTTGTCCCTTACCGTTGCTTTCGGTGTAGATAGCCAGTGCATTTTTCAAATCCTGCGCTATGCCGATATAATCCACCACCAGTCCGCCTTCCTTATCGCCAAACACCCGGTTTACCCGTGCAATGGCCTGCATCAGGTTATGCCCGTTCATGGGTTTGTCGATATAAAGCGTATGCAGACAAGGTGCATCAAATCCCGTGAGCCACATATCGCGCACGATGACCAGTTGCAAAGAGTCTTTCGGATCTTTCAACCGATCGCCTATGGCTTTACGCTTGGATTTATTGCGGATATGTTCCTGCCAGTCCAGCGGGTCGCTGGCCGAACCGGTCATAATTACTTTTATCGTTCCTTTGTCGTCGTCGGCATGGTACCAGTGGGGGCGAAGCTTGATAATTTCCCGGTGCAGGCTTACACAGTTTCGTCGGCTCATGCCTACTATCATCCCTTTACCTTCCACCGCCGAGGTGCGGTTCTCGAAGTGTGTCACTAAGTCCAGTGCCACTTGTTTCAGTCGTTGTTCGCTACCTACAATGGCTTCTTTACTTGCCCAGCGGGCAAAGCGTTTTTGTTTGTCGGTGAGTTCGTCATCCTCAGTCACTTCTTCCACGCGCTCATCCATCAGCTTTTGGTCGGCTTCGCTCAATGCTATCTTTGCCAACCGACTTTCGTAGTAGATACGTACCGTAGCACCATCTTCCACAGCTTGCTGAATATCATATACATCAATGTAATCACCAAACACGGCTTGTGTGTTACGGTCTTCTTTTTCGATGGGTGTACCTGTGAAACCGATAAAGGTAGCATTGGGTAATGCATCGCGCATGTGTTTGGCATATCCATCAATAAAATCGTACTGGCTACGATGGGCTTCATCCGCCATTACCACGATGTTTCGTCGGTCCGATAATTTAGGATAGGTTTCTACCGCCGTTTCGGGCATAAACTTCTGTATGGTGGTAAATACCACGCCACCCGAAGCTACCGATAGTTTTTCTTTCAGGTCATCCCTGCTTTCGGCTTGTTTGGGTTTCTGCCGTATCAGTTGTTCGCAACTGCCAAAAGTTTCAAAAAGTTGTTGATCTAAATCGTTGCGGTCGGTGAGTACCACGATGGTGGGGTTATTCATTTCGTCGGACAACACCAACTTACCGGTATAAAACACCATGCTCAGGCTCTTGCCGCTGCCTTGCGTATGCCAAACCACCCCCGCGCGTTTGTCGCCTTTTGCCTGATGCTTGGCATTGGCTAAGCCGAATTGTTCGGGCGGTGCGCTTAGTACATTGTTTACTGCCGAAGCTCTCACCGTATTTTCAATGGCTTTGTTCACCGCATAGTACTGGTGATAGGCCGCCATTTTCTTGATGGTTTTCTCTTTGGTCTTTTCGTACACGATGAAATGGCGCAATACATCCAGCAGCGTATTTTTATTCAGCAGCCCCAGCATCATGGGTTCCATTTCGGGTTGTGTTTCGGTATCTATTATGGTAATGCCGTCTGCTGTTTTCCACTCCATAAAGCGGTTATAGTCCGAGCTCAGCGTACCCGCTTTGGCAAACCATCCATCGCTGGCTATCATAAAAGCATTGTAGGTAAAGAGCGACGGGATCACTTGTTTGTAGGTTTGCAGTTGGTTGTAGGCATCGGGTACACCTGCGTTTTCATCCACTGCATTTTTAAGTTCTATTACTACCAACGGCAAGCCGTTGACGAACAAAACAATATCGGGGCGTTTGTTTACGTGGTTTTCTACTATGGTCAACTGGTTTACGGCCAGAAACTCATTGTTCTGCGGACGATTATAATCCAACAACCACACTTTATCCGTTTTTGATTTACCATCACCCGTTCCGAACTTTACATCAATGCCCTCGGTAAGCATGCGGTGGAAGTGCTCGTTATTATCCAACGCATTCACCGACGTAGTTCGCAACACTTTTTTAAAAGCTTCTTCGCGCGCTTCTGCCGGAATGCCGGGGTTGATTTTATCGATGGCACTACGTAAGCGCACATTCAACACCACATCCCCAAACTCCCGCTCCTTGTGCGTACCGTCTGCCAGATCGGGACCATACAGCACCATGTATCCTAAATCTTCGTTGAGAATATCTAACGCTATTTGTTCTATTTCGGATTCGGTGATGTGTTTCATGGTGTATAAAATTTATCATTTTCCCATTTTGCAGGATTGTTCTTTATATATTCTGAAATCCGCAGGTACGATTCTTCGTCACGAATGATATGTTCATAATAATCACGTTGCCATATTTTGCCATCAAAGGGTTTCCAACCACCACACATACATTTTATATCTGTAGGGCAACCACAAGGGTTTGCCTTTACGCCACGAATATATTTTACGGTGGTAATTGATTTAAAGGCATCCATCATATCCCCAATGGTTTTATTTTTCAGGGCACCATCATCGTTTTGTGTTCCCAACATTGTTTCGGCATTATTGCGTTGCGTGTCATCCGTAGGGGCGTACCCTTGTGGTCGCCCTATTGTAATATCGCCGTTTGGGCGGCCACAAGGGCACGCCCGTACATTTCGCCCCGTTGTAATTTTGTCATTTGGGCACGCCCCTACGTTTTGCCCGGTTATAATATCGCCATTCCCTGTTTGGGTACCCACAAGGGGCACCCCGACAACGTGCGAATTATTTGATACGATTTCCAAAATGCAATGGAAATGATTCGGCATAATAATATATTCGTGCAATACAATATTCGGAAAACGATCCACCAATGCCAACCATTCATCATCAACCATTTTACCTGCGTGGTTCAATATCATGGTTGCGGTATCAGGGCGACCACAAGGGTTCGCCCCGACAACGATTTCGCCAAACCGGCATATTCTATTCTGACTACAAATGGTAATGAAATACAATCCGGCCTGCGAATAATCATATCCTTTCAATCGTATCGATCTACGATGATGGATTTTTGGATTATATCGGGGTTTGTTGTATTCCATATTTTTATTCGTTCAAATTTTATCCTATGTCGGGGCGACCCTTGTGGTCGCCCTTATCGCGTTTTATTATAATCCGGGCGACCACAAGGGTACGCCCCTACATAATTACCACATCTCCAAACTCCCGCTCCTTGTGCGTACCGTCTGCCAGATTGGGACCATACAACACCGTGTATCCTAACTCCTCGTTGAGAATATCTAACGCTATTTGTTATATTTCAGATTCGGTGATGGGATTCATATTAATAATTATTCTTTCATTCTAAATATTGACCAATATCAAAAAACATCTTCTTCAATCGGCTTCATCAACTTTTCAATAAAAATTTTATTTCTCAATTGTGATCTTTCTAACAGTGTTGAAAATTTAATTATTTCCATATAAATAGATCCATCAGGTCTATTAAATTTACCAGCAACTGCTTTACTTGCTCTAAATAGATATTTAAAATGTGATGAGTATTTAAAATCAGGATCATAGTCCCTAACATCTTCATAATCTAAATTTTCACCGACAAGATAGCCGTAAAATGTATCAATCTTAAACTCTTCTTGTGTGAAATTTCTTATTAAAGAAGCATACCTAGATATTTGATTAAGATGTTCAGCTACATTCTTGTCAGGATTTTTAAATTCAACAATAATACACTTTCCCTCGTCTGGAAACAATAAAACATCTGGTCTTTTTGCATACCTATCTTCACCTAGTACTAACCTATGTTTTTTTTCTTCTTCATTTAATTCTTCTTTAAATAATAATTTGTCACCTATTTTTATTTCCCCTAATTTGCTTTCAGATACGCCATTAAAGTAAATGAAATCCTCATTAAGAATCCATAAATCACTATTCAAGGAATCTGTAGAATTTTGATGAAAAATGATATTGTGGAAAATCTTCTCATCAATATTTCTTTTTGTTGATTGCTGAATTTGTAATTGTTTATTCAATGCTTTTTCATATAAATCTAAGACTAACTTTCTACGAGCGATATATTTAGTTAATGCCGTTCTGTTTTGTAATGGTATTCTTTCTGTCATCTCAAGAATAACCTTATCAAGATTATCTAAATAAGTTTCTGAAGTTGGGTCAATGCCATCTATAGAATCTATCATCTTTTTTAATTCAGCATCCTTTTTTGCTGAGATTTTAGCATCTGCTTCATAAATCTTCTCTAGAATTTTTTCTTCAGTATCATTAACGCTAAATTTCACTGCTTTTAATGTTTCTTCGTTAATAAGAAACATATCCTTTAATTTATCGATATTTTTATTTTGATCATCAGCTTTTTTACTTATTTCATCATACATAGAAACAATAGATTGGCTTACTTTCTCTTTTATATCATCTAAAAGAATTTCTTCAGATTGAAATAAATTAGTTTCATTTATAAAACTTTCTTCTGTGGGTATTTTCACTTCTCCTCTATTATCCCCATCTCGTTCATCTATGTAATTACTTGATATTAAAAATAGAAATCTACTTTTATCGACACAGTCAGTAGCAGATAGAAATGGAATTTCAAATTTAATGTTATCAATGACCTCACTTTTACTTGTCAACTTTATTTCGTTCTTATCTAATTGTTTCTGGTTTATTTTAAAGGATCGAATATTGAACGTTTCTGTTTTATCTAACTTGATAAGACTTTTTCCTGTTTCAGAGACATTATAATAATTTAAATTCAGGTTTATTTCTTTATCAATCTCGGGAATATCATTTGACGTAATTCGTACTGTATTATCGTCATCTAATATATTATTTATGTATCTTTCTAGCCTTATTTCGGGCATTTTTTCTCTAGTCAAACAAAAGTATAACATATAATGAGACACTAACAGTTGTCTTAATTCCATCAAAGACAATTTGTTGTAGTATTTATAGGCTTCATCATCCCAGAAATACTTAAAAGTCAATTTCGTCCCAGTAAACTGATTTTCTGATTTTTTAATTCCTTTGAATAAAATAATGGCATCTTTATCTAAAAATGTTTTTTGCTTTGACATCGCAAATGAAATTTGCTCAAATCCATTTATACCTTGATATGAACTTTCAAAACAACATTCTTTAAAAAAATGAATATATTGTAACCTTCCAGATCCTCTGTTGTTGAATCCTTTACGTATATCTTTGTACCGTTTAAAACGTTCAAAATTTTCTTCATTAAACCCTATACCGCTATCTTCAATTTCTATTTGAGTAAGATTAAGACTCTCATCAAGTAATTTGTTGTAATAAAATTTTATGAGAACTTTACCATTGTCAAAAGGCTCACTAAGCATTTTTATTGCTTCTAAAGCATTTGTAAATGCTTCTAATATAGGCTGTACTTGGTTTTTTGATTTTTTGATTTCAGCAAGAACAGCTGGATAGTAAATATCTCTTTGTGATATATAGTGTTGCTCGTCCATATTTCTATTTATTTAAAACCTGTTTTTGTGTACTCTTTATATTTCTATCTCCCCCTTCATTAACTTCGGCAATAAACTATCACGCAAAGCAATCAGAGTTTGGGTTTCTTGTTCGTTAGATTCTATGGTTGTGAACATTGGTGTTACGATATCATCAAATTTCTCTATAGTGGCATCTGATGGCAAGATGATTTCTATATTATTCAAAACCTGAGTTGTTAGGCTAGGTACTGCTGAACCAACATTCATTGATGCCAGATTCATTGTTTTCAATAATAGAAACAAGAATTTTCCATAGGTCTTATTCTTTATCTTAGTATAAAACATTGTATCGACCGACCAAAAAGGCTTATTGATATAGAACAGATTACTCAATGTCCCTTTTCGTGGTATTAAGATTGATTCATGTTCATACAATGCTTTGTTAGCATATCTCATTATACCGCCCGATCCATAAACCGGAATTAGACCATCTTCGAGATGTTTATGATCTTTTCCATATTTTATTTCTAATACTTCCTCCAACTTTCCAACTCTCCACCCCTCCGGCAATTCTTCTCCTTTCGGCACGCACATTTCCTGAAACAGCGTTTGTGCTATCCCTTCCAGTGTCTGGTTGGTTTGGCGGTTCAGTTCTATTTTATCATCTAAGGAAGAAAGTATTGAGGCTATGCGTTGCTGTTCCTGAAGTTCAGGTGCAACTACTTCGATTGGATGTATATAGTTTCTATTTAGGCTTGGAACAGCACTTCCTGAATTAAATTGTTTGAAATCTATTGTCTGGAGTAAATAATACATGAATTTTGGATCAGAATTGTAGAATTCTTTCACATACAAAGTTGTATTATGAGCCCATATCTTTTCATTATAAAAAAAAGGAGTACCAAGACTACCACTGCGACCAATTGTAATACATGGTGCATTGCAAGTTGACTTATTATGATATCCAATTATACCATTAGAACCTACAATTGGTATATTACCATCTACAAATTCGCTCTTTGATAAATCATGCCCCCTTTGAAATTTGACTAGATCTCCCAGTTTATATGTTTTCCACTCCTTAGAACTCATATCCAATGCCTTTTAAGTTCTTACGAATGGTTTGCTGCAATTTTTCACCCTGTGCAAATTGTTCCGCTAGTTTATCGGTGAGCGTTTTCATTTTTTCGTCGAAGGGAATCAGGTCTATTTCTTCTTCCTCGGTGCCTACATAGCGTCCGGGCATCAATACATAATTGTTTTGGCGTACCTCATCGATAGTGGCTGCCTTGCAGAAACCGGCTATATCGGCGTATGGGGCTGTATTATCATGGGCGACCACAAGGGTCGCCCGTACGGCACGCCAATTATGATAGGTATTTTCTATCAGTGCCAAATCATCGTCCGTCAGTTCTTTATTTCGTCGGTTTACCATTGTACCCAGTTTGCGGGCATCGATAAACAGAATCTCATTACTACGATTCCTAAAATTGTGGTTGGTACGGTTCTTTGATAAAAACCACAGACACGCGGGTATCATGGTATTGTAAAACAGTTGGGCAGGCAGTGCTACCATGCAGTCCACCAGTCCGGCTTCTATCATGTTTTTGCGTATCTCGCCTTCGCCGCCCGAGTTGCTGTTCATGCTTCCGTTGGCCAGTACTATTCCGGCTGTTCCGTTGTTGCTGAGCTTGGAGATAAAATGTTGCAGCCAGGCATAGTTGGCATTGCCCACGGGTGGCAAGCCGTATTTCCATCGGGCATCTTCCCGCAATTGTTCACCGCTCCAGTCGCTGATATTAAAAGGAGGATTCGCCATAATAAAATCAGCCTTTAGGTCTTTGTGCTTGTCGTGCAGAAAGGTATCGCCCAATTCTATGCGGGCATCAATGCCGCGTATGGCGAGGTTCATCTTGGCTAGTCGCAGTGTTGTGGGGTTGCTTTCCTGTCCGTAGATCGACAGGTCTTTGATATTGCCCTGATGTTCTTTTACAAACTTTTCGCTCTGCACAAACATCCCACCGCTTCCGCAGCAGCCGTCGTACACCCGCCCCGTGTAGGGTTCGAGCATACCTACCAATAGTTTTACAATGCTGGCAGGGGTATAAAATTGTCCGCCGCTCTTGCCTTCGGCATCGGCAAACTGTCCGAGGAAATATTCATACACGCGACCCAGCAAGTCTTTAGACACATGCCCATCCTGATTAAAACCTATCGTTCCTATCAGGTCGATCAATTCGCCCAGGCGTTGTTTGTTCAGATCAGGGTCGGCATATATCTTGGGTAATACCCCTTTCAGGTTGGGGTTGATGCGTTCGATGGCATCCATGGCCTCGTCGATGAGTTTGCCTATTTCGGGTTGTTTGGCTTTATCCTGTAAGAACTTCCAGCGGGCTGTTTCGGGAACAAAGAAAACATTCTGTGCCATGTATTCGTCAGGGTCTTC
>Ga0209124_10000391_pt1 | contig 25027 bp, 21 predicted proteins | sample BarGraIncu01122A_FD_184502 | JGI IMG/M metagenome (GOLD analysis project Ga0209124, IMG submission 184502) | Arctic peat soil microbial communities from Barrow, Alaska - Barrow Graham LP Incubations 011-22A (SPAdes) (version 2) | ecosystem: Environmental > Terrestrial > Soil > Wetlands > Peat...
CTAGAGTTGACCAGCTGCATGATCGCTCATGGGTAGGTCGTGTAGTTTGGCGCTACGTTCGGCCTTTCGGCCTACAATCAGTTGGGACCCTTCGGTCCTAACCTACGGCTTGATTCAGCTCCCGTATGGAACCGTATTCAGCCACCAAACCCCTTTCCTGTTGTCCGGTTTCCCAGAAGCCAGGATTTTGCTCGATAGAATCATTTATCGTCGCCCGTCGTGTCGACAAAGGAGATTGGGTCGGATACATTTGTTCGACGAAAAGCGTCTAGTGAATGTAAACTCCCGTTAAGGCTGGGCAACCACCTCACGATGAACCCGGCCTACACCTAAATTCGGAACACTGGGGTTGCCAGTGTCTCGTCAAAGCACAGCGAAGACGGTCTGGCAACCGCGTGATCTCCTTGTTATACAAAAAGTCTAAATAGTGGCAATTTTCGATCTAGTGGACTGAGACAAAATAGTACTGGTATTTCCCAAAAAGTACTGGTAGACGCAAAAAACCTCTGGTAGATACAAGAAAGTGCTGGTATTTCCCTTCACAGTTGGCTGAATCAGCGTCTGCGGTGATGACATTGTCTTCCGCCAGAAACCGCCCATTCGTTCCGCGTCTGATCTCTCTTGCTTGACCTCTTTCCATGCCTACAATTCGTTGGTGGTGCTACACTAGTATTGGAAAGTGGTGGCTCCACCGCCTTAGTAGTTGACGCCGAAGGGGGCAACATGGCGAGCGGAAAGACGAACGACCACACGCCGGCCGAACGAATAGCAATGACTCCGCGTCTCGGTCCTCACAATGCTAGCGTAGTTCGATTGATAAATGGAGTATGTTTCATTTGGGCATTAATGCGATGGTTCATGTATTAAAGTCCTGATAGATGGGATTGAAGGGCCTGCATATGTATCAAAGTTGTTGAAGGTGGTGCATCCAGGTCGCCCATCTTCTTTGCTTCACCTGACTTAAGACGCTCCCAATTAGATGAAGGGGGTCGAGCTACATGAAGGAGGCGGAACACATGCAACATAGAATTCTTCGGGTCTTGCAGGTCGTTTTGGTTTTCGTACTCGCCGGCGCTTTGCTGTTGCCGAACACTACTGCTCTGGCAGCACAGGCTGCTCCTGCCGACCGATGGGAGCAGATCGTAGATGTCCCGATGACATCACTCTCGACTGTATCGGTCGATCCGACGAACTCGGACAGGTTGTATGCCGGAGGTTCGAGTGGTACAAGTGCTGCTGCCTTCCGTTCTGATGATGGTGGCCTCAACTGGACGAATATCTCGGTTGGCCTTACAGGAGGGAAGGTCGGCCTTATTGCCGCTGCCTCAACACAGCCGAACACAATGTACGCGGCGACAGACAAGGGCATCTTCCGTTCCACAGATCAAGGGGCACACTGGACGAACTGCTCGGGCAGCCTTCAGGGGAAGAATATTAATGACATTGTCGTTGACCCATCGACGCCCGCTGTTCTGTACGCTAAGACGCTCAGTACACAGGGAGCCCTCTTCTGGCGATCTACCGACAGCGGCGCCCATTGGACAGCCATATCGGCAGATGTGATGGCTGTCGACCCTACAACACCAACAACAATCTATGCTGGAGACATAATGGGCGTGCTGCGGTCTACGGACCGGGGTGCTCATTGGAAACGGCTCGGCACGTCTGGCCTTACCGACACGTACGTTGCGCAAATCGTTGTCGACCCCGTGAAGGCCACCACCATCTACGTAGGAACGTCGCATCCACCGGGAATCTACTCGATCTTCCGCTCTGATGACCAAGGGTCTCACTGGACAAAAATCTGGGGTCAATCGATCCTTCTCCAATTAGCCGTTGACGCGAAAGGAGATCGCACACTGTATGCAGCGACGGCGGCCGGTATTGTTCGCTCCGACGACAACGGCGGTCACTGGGCTTCCGCCTTCACGGGCCTGACGGCGCAGAACATATGGTTATGGAATATGACAGTTGGAACAGGATCCAACGCGACCGCCTATGTTTGGAGGACTGACGACAATAAGCTCTTCCGTCGTGCCGCCGTGATGACTCCCTCGCTTGACGTTACTCTGACACTTATCCTCAACGACAAGCGAATGACCGTGGCCCCGCGGGATGGAAGTGCAACGACAACAACGCTGGATGCCGCCCCGCTCCTAGGTACAGGCAACAGAACGCTGGTGCCTCTGCGGGCTGTCGCTGAAGCATTTGGCGTCACCGTCGCCTGGGATGCAACAGCGCGCACCGCGACGATAACAGGAGGCATAAGTACCCTCAAGTTGACCATTGGCAAAGCAACCGCAGTTGTCAACGGTATGAGCACTCCCATCGATACGAATGCTAAGGTCGTCCCGCTCATCGTCGCCGGACGCATGCTCCTGCCAGTCCGCTTTGTCGCAGAGTCGCTTGGCGCGACAGTGGGCTACAACCAGGCGACCAAGACAATTACGATGACCTATCTGGCGTACTAGACGCCGCTCGCATTACGCAGCACACCGGTGCAATAGCGGTGTGCTGCGGCTATTGCCTTCCTCAATTCGTAATGTATGAGCATAGCAATTCGGCGCTCGATTCATACAGCATTCAGCACTGTCCGTGCTCAAAGCGTAATGAATCGCCCTATCCATATGCTGAGGCACTTCTATGGCAGCTGTTCATCAGGCCCCTCCGATACGAGCCGGTGCGCTTTCGCGTTATCGTATCCGCATGCCAGAACTCACTCTTCTGCACTTACAGACTCTGCGAGTCATTCTGTTTCGTCGCTCTAATCACCAGAAACTGAATCCTCTTTTCGGCAATTGACCCCCAATTTCCGGAATTGAACATACACTTGGGGAATTGAACCAGAATGACGATGAGGCCAGTTACCGACAGATTCCGCTGGCATTTTGGACTTGCAGCCGCCTAGGATCACTAACAGACGCACGACCCGAGAGGCCAAGAACGAAAAATGCTGGCATTTGAAGACCCTACTGAGTGATGCGAGTTTCCAGTCTCGAAGTACCAGAGGTTTCTTATCTCAGTCCATCTAGTTGATATCCCTCATATTTCTGATCGACTTCATCGCACGATAATTGCTGCGAATGCTTTCTCTCGTTTGCGATGGTTTCAACCCGAAAATCAGACGAAAGCCAATGACTTTCCGAGAGAGTTTCAACGACATAAATGTAATAGTTAACGTCGGAACTGTAATAGTTGGACGGGGGGAACCCAACTGTGGTAAGGGTTTCCAGATGCTGTAAAAGATTACAAAAGACTCGAAGATTCCAACTGGAAAAAAAGAAAGGACTAAAAGATACCCGCGGAAGAAATGTTCAATTGCAATGCGGGTTTTTGTCTTTTTTCTCGTTGGAGGCTTTTTCCCTAAACTTTCGAGGGGCCAGGAATTTTTCGCATAAAAAAAGGAACCCTTTTTTTAATTCTTTTTATAAAACGAAGCTGGGGTGACCTAGCTATTTTCCTTCATTTTATTTTTTTAATTCTTTTAATAAAAAGAAGGCACCACGTTGAGATATTTTCTTCTTTTTATTTTTTTCCAGCTGACTTTTGCTTTTTTCTCTCGTTGGGTCTTTGCTTTTTAGTCCTTCGATTTGATCTAATTGGCAAGAATTCTCAGAAACGCTTTTCGCTTACTCCGATGGTATGGCGAGACAATCGCGTTTCAAGGGGGTTTCTCTACTATGCAAGAGAGTTGAAATGCCAGGACATCTGCCCAGGGGAACGTGCTGTGGTGTTTGTAAGTGATGAATCTTGCAAGAAGAGGCTCTGGAACAGACCAAAAGCCAGTTACGTGGCATCCCCCTGGTGAGTCGTCCGACAAACTGGAAAAGATGTTTGTCCCACGACTCAAGGGGGAGCCCGTTCTGAGAAAGGATGGATGTCTGGCACGTCCGACGAGCCCAGCTGCGGCATGCTTTGGAGAGAGAAGACAGCATGCTCTGGCTGGCACGTCCGGCGTGCCAGACCGGGACAAGACTATAGCGAATATTCTGCTATCGCGCTATATTGCTATGCGACAAATCACTTCCTGCCGGTCCCAGCAGAGACTCTATCGATGGACAGACCAAGAAAACAGGAGGGCGCAAATGCCAAACGAAGAGCTGTTGCAGCGAGGATACTATCAGGACGGTCACATACGGGGTGATTCATATGGGCTGTTCGAGAAACTTGATCTTGGGTCTACATCGCTAGCCGAACTCGCACATGCTGGTCTGCTTCAAATATGTCCGGCTCCGACCTATTCATATAAGCAGTACTCGCCACCTTCCAACCCTGGCAGATCAAAACCGGATCGCATCTACTTGAACAGGACTGGGGACGAGATTTCACCCGTAGCCATTGCCGAAGTGAAACGGGTGTCCAAATTCGTGACAGCCGACGACCGACAGGCTGCTTTGGAACAAGCTTTCTATGTGGGCGTAGTGACGGGTGTCAGGGTCGCCATGGCAACTGACGAGACAACCACATTCTACATTGACATCAGCCAGTCTCTCCTGAGCGGGGAGATTGTGCTGCTGAAAGAGAGCCGCCAACTGACCCCTGGAGTCTTGAGGGACGTGTTGTATCAAGGAACGCCTGTGTTCGACCGGGGTTTGGACAAGCTGGCCGAACATGTCTGGCAGACCGTATGGCACGCAACGAAACAGGACCCAAAGCCGTGCTTGATGACCTTCGTGGAGATATTTATCCTGAAGTTCCTCTCGGACAACCTGTCCAAGAAGTACCTGCCTGGAAACTACTCATTCTATGTCCTAACGTCGATGTCAGAACAGGATTTCGTGAAGCAGTACGGACGGACCCAGATCGAGTACTACGTTCATGACATACGCCCCAAGATCAAGGCAATATTCCCTGAGAAGACAGTGATCTCAGGACAGGATCTCACGTCAATCTTTGGCCTCAAGACGATAGTCTCTCCCACGTCCATCATTAACGGGTTTGCATTCCTCCAATCCAGCACCGTATCTTTGCCCAACTTCAACAGAGCGTTCATGGAGATTCTCCGGGATTTTCAGGAATTCGGCACGCTCTCAGACATCGATCCGGAGTTCAAGCTCCGACTCTATGAGACGTTTCTAAAAAAGACCACTGGGAAAGAGAAGCTTGGACAGTTCTTCACGCCGAGAAATGTCGTCAAGTCAATGATATGCATGGCACAGCTCGACAAGCTGGATCCTGGGTCTTTAGTGTTGGATCCGGCAGCGGGGGTTGGAGGGTTTGTTCTTGAGCCCCTAATATCGGAAGGAGCACTGAAAGGCAACATAACATTCGACAATAGCGGGCTCCCCCATCAACGAGTAAGAGTGATCGGCGTTGATGTGGACAGCAGCACCCATACATTGGCAAAAGCGAACACACTAATTCACCTGGCTGAGCTCGTTCGAGATCCCAAGGTGTCCATTGACGGGTTGAATAGACTCATGTCAGAGATGTTCATTCTGATGAATCAAGATCAGAATCTGGGGTCTCTTGAATTCCCGCCGATCGACAGGGTTGACGTGATACTGACGAATCCACCATATGTAACTCGAGGTTCTCGCGTTTACAAAGATGAGATTGCATATGTGAAGGGGCTCAGAAACGGCCAAGATCTGAAGGAGTACTACGATCGCTGCGGATTGGGTCTGGAATCGCTGTTCCTGAGGTACATTGCTGGAGCGCTGAAACCCCGTGGTCGAGCCTTCGTCATAGTGCCGCAAGGGCTTCTTGCAAGGACAGAAGTGTCAACGAAGGCGAAGATTCTATCAGAATGTGATCTGCTGGCTTCCATATCTCTTCCGAGGAATACTTTCTTCTCGACAGCACAGAAGACTTCGATTCTGGTCCTTTCGAAGAGAGCGCTTCTGAACGTGGGCGAAGAGGAGAAGATAGACCTGTCCTCGAGACCGAGTGTCTTCTGCGCAATGGCGAGTAGTATCGGTGAGACCCTCAATGCACGGCGCGTGCCGACTCCCGAGGACAACAACTTGTCACAGATTGCCCAAGCATTCGTTGATTACCAAGGAACGGGCGTCGTGCCCAAAACCATATCTGACAGAATCCGGGTGGTTGGAGCGAATGAGTTCTCTCCCAGTGACCGATGGGACGTGAGTCGGTTCTGGAACGATGAGGAGCTTGTTTCGCTAGGTGAGAGAAACGAACCGATCTCTGCCATGGCGTACCTTGATGAAGCTCGAGCCCAGGTTGAGCAGACTCTGGAGGACATTTCTGAGGCTCAAGCTGATCTTGCCGCTCTGTCCGATGGCGACACGACGACCATCTCATTATCCGATCAATCTCGATTTCTCGTGAGGAGGGGCATTCGAGTCACGCGCAAGCAAGGACTTCCGGTCCGGGGGCCGAACGCTGATATTCCCGTATACTCAGGATCGAAAGAACCGAAGCGTGCTCTGTGCTGGGTATCACGCAAGTGGGCCAAGGACAACAGCATCCCCATCGAAAGCCACGACATCGTCACTGTCAATGCGAATGGATATGTAGGAGCAACATTTCACCGCCACGAGGAGTGCATCATCCATGATGACGTTATGGTGATTGAGGTGCTATCGCCCGAGATAGACTACGACTATCTGGTCTTTGCCCTCAGAGCGGCCATCGCAGAAGGCGATTTCGAATACGAGGCGAAGCTGTACAGTAGGGTCTCAAATCTGGTGTTGCAGTTTCCCGCCACTACCGCCGGCGTACCAGACATTGACCGTCAGAGGTCCATTGCCTCTGCAGTCGGAAGAATTGACGCACTGAGAGAGCGTTTGTCAGAAACAGGGTTATGGTCGAGTGAAGCGCGAGTGTCCAGTCTAACAAGCTAAGACCAAGTACTGGTCCGTGTCCATCCGAGAGGCAGACTCAGCTCATCACGGGCTGCCGCAAGTCGTTGGCCAGCACGATCTCTGCGTTAGTCTGGAGCCGCCGCTCCGCTTCTTGTCGTTCCCTCACTCTTCTGACTAGATCTGTAAATAGACCTGTTACTCTCTCTTCTCGTTCGTTGAGGTCAGGCTCTAGCTGGTAGCGTACCTTTCTTTGCTTTGGTTGATATCTGTCCACTTGTCATGAACAGTGACTCCGTGCTCTTCATCAAAGAGCAAGGGGTAGAGTCAAGCAGTTCATCCCACTTTTCCTTTCTGAATTGGTCTGTGAGTCCTCTGTACTCGGTAACTTATGTGGTTAGTGTTCGGCATTTTCTCTTCTTTGGGCATCAGGATTCAGGCCGCCCTCTTTCCCCCTTGGTATGGCTACTTATATTCTATCAGCCCCTCAGAACCTCAGTGAACAAAATGTGGAGTGAAGAAACCAGAGTGAAAGTTGGACCAGGGACGATACATTTCCGAACTAGGTGGTTGCACAACTCTGCTAGCACTCTAAGATGAAAAGGACGAGAAGCGTCGCAACGGAAAGGGGGAACCAGCAATGACAAAACAAGCTAGTCTGCAGGACCCGGAGGTTCCAGGCAATGCAGCAGGGTGCAGTTGTCTGCGCCATCTACACGAGGGTGAGGCTGGCAAATCTTCGGGTTCTATGAGGATGCAGGGTTTACGGGCAGGGACACGGAGCGTCCGAGTCTAAAACGCATGCTGACAGATGCAAGCCTCCACAAGTTCAACAAGGTCCTGATATTCAAGCTCGACCGTCTGTCTCGGTCAGTGCGAGATTTCTCCAACATCCAGCAGGCCGTCCTTACCATAGACGCGTTGCATCATCTTAATTATCGTGAACTCCCTCCGCCCCATCACGAACAAATCATCGTGAAACGAGGGAATTCCTGCGGCGTTCCTATTGAAATCGGGCTGCTCATTCTACAATACCCGGGCTCTCAACAGGACAACAGGATTCCCACGACGTGACGAAGTGGTTAGCGTATATCAGGGGGATGCCATGCAACTTGAAGTTCGCCGCTCTTGAATACACTGTAGTTGAGAGAAGAAATGACCCTGGGAGGTCGAAAATGAGGAGCTGGGCAGACCGGTTGTTGGGAACACCAGATACGTCGAAAGAAGAACAGGAGTTACTCAACAAGGAGATCATACTTGGGCCGGGGTTGGCCTCAAAGGAACAAGCGCTCCTAGAAGACTGTCTCCGGCGATCTAACTCCAAACCAGAGGAGGATACATATCACTACGTGAGAGAGAAGACGGCCCAGACCATCAGAGAGTGGCTTACCGTCGATACAAAGGCCGACTACCCGGAAGTGACTCTTGACACATGGGTGCCTTCTTGGATTAGCCATTGGGACTCAAGGGGTATCGGACTCAAGATGGTGGCGCAAGGAATCACGGATGCAGCAGTCATTCTTGCGCTTAAGCCTCCGATCGACGGGGCGCAGGAGCACTGGCTGAGAATCGCGCCCTTTGCAGAGGGGAGGTTGAGGGCTGAGCAAGACAGGGAAGCAGCCGCAGAGAGGTCGATGCTTTCGGATACCACCGAGCGCCTCACGAAGATTGCCAACACGCCTTTGAAGTACGGCGAGCAAGCTGAAGATACGGGAGAGGGGATTGCCCCATCGACTCTCTATGGTGATTTTGCAGCACACCTCAGGCAGGAGAACCTCGGCGAGAGCCTTGTGTTCGACTTAGTGACTGAACTATCCAAGATGGTACAGCAGTCACAAGTGGTCTTCCCAAAACTCACAGTGCCTCTTACAAAGCAGTTGGAGGCACGAGTGCTACTCGGCTACTACAAGCAAGAGCAGGCCCAACTTGAGCAGAGCACCTCAGCGAGAGAACACCAGTACGAGCAGCAACAACAGGCAGACAGGACCAAACGGGACCAATCAGAAGCCACGGGAGCGTTGCAGAGTATATCAGACCAGCTTTCGTCACTGAATACTGTGGCAGAACGTCAGGCAAAGGACACGTCGACGAACACGTTCCTCCACATCGTCGACGGTCTCTTCGGTCGATAGAATCGTGGGGCAGCTCTTGATTGGTGGCGACAGATGTCCCACCAGACAAGTTGCCTGGCAGGCCAAGCGATTTCAGTTGGAACCAATTGCTCGCAGAATTGTCGCAACTCAGCAGGATTGTTGAGCAATCCGCGAACGACAACAACCGTGACTCCTTCGGTATGGCACCACCAGAACTGAGCGTTCCCGCATTAGCGCAGGATCGCTTCTTGCAAACCTTTCGTTTCAGTCTTCGCATAGGCATAGCGCCCGCGGTACAAACTCCGGTGCTCGAGGATCCTCGAGACCTGTCTCGGCTGCCACGCTTTACCTCGCCTTGTCGTGGATGTCTCGTTCAGCTTGTCGGCGATCTCCTGGAGCGCCCATCGCTGCGCTCTCAAAACGAATATCTTCCTGACGACATTGGCTTGGTCTTCGTCGATAACAAGTTTGTGATCCTGAGAGACGTATCCATATTGCGGAGGTCCACCGGAGAAGCCGCCAGTCTTAGCCTTTTCTCTGCGCCCGCCGGACATCCGCGTATTTATCCTCGACCTTTCGAATTCGCTAAATGCACCCATTACGGACCGAATGAGGCGTGCCGTATCCTGATCCTGCTCCCCAAGAGGCTCTGCGACGGAGATAACTTGCACGCCGAGCTTCTGCAATTCATCCGTGGTTACGAGCTGAAGGACGAGGGAACGTGCGAGCCTGTCAAGCTTTGCCACCACGATGGCTTCGAATAGGTGATTCTTTGCATCCGAGAGCATCTGTTGAAACCCAGGACGATTGCTCGTGGCTCCACTGACAGTGTCCGAATACGCCTGGACAACCTGATATCTCCGAGACGAACACAGTCGCCGGATGTCGGTCATCTGTGAACGCATGCCGTACCGGTCTTCGGCACTTTGTTCTTCTGTACTCACTCTGGTGTAAACAGCGACTTTCAAGAAATCCCCCCTTGCCTTGTTGTAATAACATTATTATATCGATTTCTTGACATATTCCAAGATTTACGTCAATTGGTCGCACTAGGCTAGACGTGAGGGAGCGGTCGTCGTCTTTATACTAATCAGGCGCTTGTTCGCGTTATAGACGCAGAACTTTCACGGGCTACGGATTCTTCTGATCCAGCAGATCCAACACGACAAGAAACGATTGAGTGTTTCTGGTGGCTTCCGCACACTCTCCCTGGACATCGAGTTGCATCACGAAGAAATCATCGTGAAATGAGGGGTTCTTGCGGGCACAGCTATTGAAATAGAGCCGCCCAACTTACAACGCCTGAGTTCTCAACGTTACAACGGGTGGCTAGCAATTTTCAGGACTTCTTGGGTGTCCGAGTTATGGAGGTAATGGTGTCGACAACAAGGTTTCCATCTGGAATGGCTGGGCTGGAACATATGAAGCGACCGCTGGGAAGGAGGGCATTGATTGCCAGCGGTCCTTTGCATGATACGATGACTCTCCCGATTGGCAAGAGCAGCATTGCTCTTACCCTCCAACAGCAGGGGGAGTTGGCATTGATCCGGGCAATCTGCGTTGGAATTGCATGGAGAGAACGAATGAAAAGACCCTGCCGAGCCAAAGGACTCGGCAGGGTCACGTACGGTCTCCGGGAATATAGACGTCTCCTATTCGGATCTGTCTATCTTTCACACTAGCAGTGACTTTTGTCTTCAATAGAGCCCGGTGACTAATTAAATTATACACTGCGATCCTGGTCGTGTCAACCGCGTATCGACTCATCAACAATGTAGGTGAAATATCTCCGTGGACTCACGAGAGACACCTGAACGACGACACACGTAATACTTGCCCTTGAGATGGGCGAGGAGCAGCGAGACTTGAACTCGGGATGCGAAAATACGCCCCTTTTTGGAGATTTCATTCGTCCTGCCGTGTGTTTGTACGTCTTGCCACTCTCTCTCGCCTGGCCATCGTTGTCCCACGGTGTGGGGGCTACCTATACGTCTCAACAATGCAGGAAGATCAGAAGCGGGTTTCTACTGTTCGTAGTCGTCTCTTGCTTGCTGTTCGTATCGGTCGCGTATCTCTTGTTGTGCATCCTGTTCCTGTTGCGCTCGATCCTGTTCTTCCCTCATGTCGCGTTCCCTGTCTTGTGCTTCCTGCGCGTCCCGTTCTCGTCTCTCTTCCCGTTCGTCCTGCTGCCGCGCATCGTCCTCTCTATCCGCCTGCTCCATTTCGTCGCGCATGCCAAGTTCACGCTGTTCCTGCCGGGAAGCATTCTGTTCAGGATCGAAGAGGTCTTCTATGCTCCTTATCCCCCGGTCAAGAGCATCCGAAAGATACTTTCCTGTTCGATTTGTAAAGATCTCAAAGAATGACATTGTCCACCTCCCTCGAAATGAGCACCTATGAAAAGTATACAGCAACCACAAATAACGGACGATTTCTTGGAGTGCATCATCGGAGATGGAGGCGAACTGGCTCCGTCAACCCGTGAGAAGAAGTGCGTCGAAGGTGACACTGTCGATTCCCCGCGAGTCACATCGAGATCTTGGTCTCGATGGAGAAGAACGATGCCCTCGCTGTGGGCCCGTAGCGAAGATTCCAGCGGCGTTGGGCATATTCCAGCAGGCAGACCCCCGCATTCGGCCACAAATCGTTCCGGGTCGTCATCTCAGCGTATTCCCGAACAGACGCCCTGCCATCATGACATCCCAGATGCGGCTCTCTCCTAGACGAAGCGACTGAAGTGTCATGTATCGGGGCAAAGTATCATCCGTCACTCCACCTTCGGGTAGAGTACGACATCAGTGTCTGACCATGCGCACCAGTTTTCAAACGTCTCCGTCGGACCGTCGTGCGTCCGAAAGCGGCAGCAGAAATCTGTGCGTTGCCGCGACTTCGTCCTCAACCATGGGCGGTCTCTTTGGCAATAGGCGCGGGAAGGACACCCCGGCAGAACGCCAAGTTCTGCCGGGGTGTTTCGCGAGATTAGGCCTGTCTACCGGCAGGTAGGCAAGCCACTTGTCTGAGAGATGCTCTATCGGTCATCCCAGCAGGTTCATCCAGTGGTGTCGTGTCGCCTCCCTTCGACCACTTTCAGGAGCACAATTCCGTAGGCATCTGCGAGCAATGGTTCTGTAGTAGAGTACGTACTGCCACTACGATAGTCGACTAGTGACACGCACCAGCTTCCCGCTGGAACGTCAACGGACGTGGTGAGAGTACCCAAGTCCCACAAGACGGCTCGTAATTCACTGGCCATATAGGCCCGACAGACAGCTGCATAGCCTGATGGTACGCAGCTGGTAGTAGCAAGAATCAAGGCGTCGTCAAAGGCGTCACAACACCAGACATAACCCTCAGAACAGTTGGTGATATACGGTTCTCCAACCTCCTCTTCTAGGTCTTTGCTAGTTTGGAACGAAGTGACAGAGTATTTGCTCTCTTGAATTTCCGTTGTTGCTCCACGTACATCGCACAATTCGTATAGCGCAGTGACTGTACTAGCTGGGTTGTGTCGAGTAGGGGCCGCATCGCTATCGGTTGGAGGCAGCCCCGTCTCAGTGGGGCTCACGATGGGCATCTGGAGTTGTTGCGCTCCATCGAACGTCTCAGACCACTTGGATGAGCATTTGAGCCTGGACAGTGTGCTCGGCTGGTACTGGAAGCCTTCATGTTCGACTAAGACGGCGTTTCGTGTCACGTCCGAGCAGACCACTGGAGCCGAGTTGAAATCACAGAAATTCTGAGTAGTGTTGAATATGTATGTGACTAGGAGTACGGGCTTCTCTGAGGTGTTGCTCAGGGGAGCCCTTCTTGTTGCTGCCTGGATTCTCACGTGTGGCCTCCGTAGCCAAGTCAAGATCAAGTGAAAGATGTCTGCCAGTAGTTCTCTGGCGACCGGCGTGTCGCGGACGAACTCAAGAAGTCTCCGAAATACATTCGTTAGAACCTCCTGCGAGCTTTCAGCTCGCACTCTTCTCAAGATTACTAATGTTGCCCGTTGTCCGCGGGTTCGTTCAACGATCCCATATGCGTTGTTCTACATGTGTCACCTCCTCAAGACCTGTCACGGCATCCCCGCACAGCAAAAAGGGCTCTGGAACTGTCTCTCCAGAACCCCTTGTATGCTCGTGCGGTATTGTGATATACTACACGCACGAGCGGCCGGGGGTTCTTCGAGGGACCAGGTCGCTCTCTTCATATCTCTATGTCTTTGCCAGTTCACAAGGCGCAACTTGTCAACCGCGCCCTGCGACCATATTTTACGGTCGCAAGGGAGTGCGTCAAGCATTGTGAAGACGCGGCTCAGGGGCTTGACAGAACTAGAATACCTGTTCCAGGCAGGGTGTCTTGCGTTGAATTGTCTACTTGATTGTGACGACGCGCGAATGACGTATTCGTGTGTGTTCAATCTCAGGTTTGGCCTGGGCGACGAGACTCTGGTATACACTCCGCGACGGAACTCTTGAATACACCCCGGTATGCGGCGACGCCTGCTGTTACCATGCGCTTGAGAAGGGGAAACGACCAGGGGGACCATCGCACAGAAAGCATCATGTGTTCGGAAGGTGTCCCAGGTTGAGCCGTGGCACCAGCGCGGGGTCCCGGTGAAGAGTCCTGGAACCGACGGCGAGCACTCCAACCCGTGGCACCGCCTTTGAACTGACGCCATCGTGCATGATGAAGATGAAGTTCACCTAGTAGTAATACGAGGCGGGACAAACGCCTTTGGCATGCGTATTCCTGAGTCGACTGCAATCCGTTTGACATCATAGTCTGACTACTTCCTAGTGTGGGTAGTCAGCATGCGGCGTTCTGCTCCGGGGCTGGACGGAAAGTGGTCAGATTCTGGTGCGCTACGCCAGGAACACATTCCGTGGAATCCCACGAACCACGTTTTCTCATGGTTCACAAACCCCCGAAGCTGCACGTTCAGGTGACCGAACGAGCACAGCGAGTAGGAAAAGGGCCATGGATACCCTCCTTATACAGTCCTATATATAGAAGGAAGAGGTTTGGGTGGGTTCTCGGACAGTATCAAGAAATACAGAAACGAAAGCCCTGGACAAAAACAAAGCCGGGGAAGCGAATTCCCCGGCGATTGGATTGGATAAACGAGAAGGGACTATTCGAGGCTGATCTTCAGCTTCTTTCCACAAGCAGCGGCATACTCAACGAGCGTGCGCAGGCTCCCGGTGTAACCTCGACTCTCGAGTCTGGCGATCTGAGGCTGACTGGTTCCCATCCTGGCAGCCAACTCCTTCTGGGTCAGACTACAGCTCTTGCGGGCCTCTTCCAACTTCAGAGCGACTTGGGCTTCTGCCATGATAGCCTTGACTTTGGCCACCAGTCTCGGGTCTGCGGCAATGGCATCATCAACTCGCTTGAGAAGTCGATCGCTTGCATCCACAACACTCTTCGAGACCAGCAGTTTATGTTCGTCAATTCTAGCTTTCTTCATTGTGTTCCTCCCTCCACGCGCCCTGTTTCAAGAGTCGAAGTCTGCGTCGGGCAAGATCGAGTTCCTTCTTGGGCGTCTTTTGTTTCTTCTTGATAAACACGACAAGCCCATACACTGCACCATCCTCGTCGATGTAGTAGTAAAGCATCCGTCCCTGCAGATGGTTCTCCTCAACCCGCATCTCAAAGATCCGCTCTGCTCGATCTACAATTTTGCCCTGCGGCGCCACCAAGTGCCCATATTGCTCAAGCACCTTGATGAGTGCTCTCAACGCAGCTTGCAGCTCAACCGGCATGTCTTCGAATTCCTTTTGAGCCGGCAAAATCAACACGAATATCTTCTTCAATTCCTGCCCTCCATGTGGCAGTGACGAAATACTATCTTATACCGAAAATGATATAACAAGTGAAGAAAATTGTCAAGGGCCGGAAAAATGCCATGGTTTGGGGTGCGGGGTGGAAGCCGACGCCACGTACCTCTGTCCTAGAGAATGAGTACTGCAAACACGAGTACGTCCAGTATGCACCCCGCCAGGAAGAAACCAACTTGGACCTTCTGAAGGGTTTGCGGACTGGTCCTTTGCAGTTTTTGTCCACCGACTCGTGCTTCCTCAGATGTCTGCGCCACGGGGATAGCGCCATTAGAGTACTTTGCCGCAACGTCGTTGTAGAACTTGGTCCAGCTCATGAAGAACCGTGCTTCCGACAGAAAGAACGCAGCTCCCAGAACCATGGAAACAAGGTGCAGAATCCAGGAGCAGAGGACCGCCGCACGAACCCACACGACGAAACCTTCCAGTCTCTCGGACTGCGTGAAAAATGTGCCTGTGACTGCAAACAGTACAGATGCGGCGAGGACGAGCTGCCGCGATGATTCCCAGCAGCATTCGTTCGCATCATGTCGATGTAACTCAGTCAGAGACTCGTACTTGTGCTGTTGGGCCACCCCCTCGGCAGTGTCGTCAAAGTCTTCACCAAGTTGCTGGTCTCCCCGACAGTTACTTACCATGCTTGTCGGGTGTTGAACTCTGAGCGGGTTTGACAGGCGGTGGTCGGTCCGGATTGACTTGGTTGGCGATCCCCCTGCCCTCCCTACCGCCCGGTTTTGTTGGCTGTGCATTCGCCGGCCGTCTGGTTCTCTTTCCCTCGTCTTTGTTCACCTATTTCTCCCCCTATTGAGCGCTTAAGAACGCCACCTTCTTTCCTATTCTAACTGGCAGCGCAGAATTGCAACGCTGGAGCCAGACGAGACAACATGCGAATCGCCCTGCCAGAAAGGTGAGGGCGTAGAGACGGCGGAGCTGCAGGGATGGACGAGCAAAGCGAGTAGGAATGATGCTATAGATACCCCCCATGGTCGCTCCGGTATACATATACAGGAGTTTTGGGTGGGTTCTCGGGCAGCGTCAAAGAATCCGGAATATCGCATCACCGATCCGGGGCTGTGGTATGGGCTTTGGTCTCAGAGACAACCCTGGCTATACTGAATGCATGAAGGAACACGCAGTTCAACCGGCAGAACAAGCCGAGAAGAGACCATTGTACGTTCCCGGAAGCCAAGGCCACTTCATCACAAGCCATGAACTCGTCGAGTGGTGGCACGACTGCAACTGCCCCGGACAGGCTCCGGCGTTGGAGATTGGCGATCGCTGGTTCATCGACCCTCCCATGATGTGGGAGGCACGAGGCAAGACCATTCTGAAGAAAACGCTGCATGTCCTGCCGCCCTCGCTGTGGCGACATCTGAACTAGGGCACCCAACTACGGTCTTGCGCGAGTGGCGTCGCAGGCAAGAACCCTCCCACCCTTTGACGCGAGGCTTGTGGAGCTTGTTCGTCGTTGGCGCCCTCCTTACTTGAGCCGGGCCGCCCGTTGCTCTCGAGGCCATTGGAATCGCATCGACCCGACTTCGTGCGGGGACTACCGGACCCCACGCCAAGAGCTCTGTCCAATCGTCCACTCTCTGGGTGCCGCCTGCCTGAGTTCTTGGGATGATCCTGGTTCTAGGTGTGGCGCCTCTTGTCAAGCATGTCTCTCAACTCGTCAGGAGAATACGGGGGCGTCCGCCGATGCATCATGGCATGGCAGTTGGGACATACGGGGATGAGATCCCGCGATGGGTGAATGACATAGTCAGGACCCATGTCGGCCACGCGAGTCAGGTGATGCACTTGGATGTACCCACTGGCGACGGGTCCGTACGTGTCCTCAAGAGATGCGCCGCACACAAGGCAGCGTGAGCCATGTGCCATGATACACGCAGCCCGATTCAGAGGATTCCTTTCATACCGATTCACAAGCACTGTGGAAACAGCGCCTTCAGGAAGTCCCACTTCGTCATCACTTGACGGTTCTGCCGACATGGACAGAGGCAACAGCGAGAGCATCAGTGCCATTACGCCACCGCCCCAGCGCAGTGCAAGCGAATCGACACCGTCAGGCGAACTGGGTTCAACTTCAACGGGAGTGACTTTCACCTGCAGCGCAAAAGCACTCCACAGGACGGGCCACTGATTGGACGCATTCCACGCGACATCCTGCCCGTTGATGGCGAGAGCCACGCAGCCACCCTTGGCCATCAGGTCGGTCGCAATGTCCTCAAACAAGGCCCGGCCTGCCGATCCCGACGACGCCATCGCTGAGAGCATCCCTCTGGCATAGTTGCCAAGTACAACAGTGGCATCGACGGTCCTCCACATGAGCCGGACGTGAACTTGGAACCCTTCCGGCAACGGTGCACTCGCAGGAGACAGATTCACATAGAGACCGTCCTTGTCGGACCCTGCCACACCGTGCACCCTGATGCCGAGTTGCCGGCGCAGCTCAGCCGCCAGCCGTGATGCATCAATCATCGTCATGGTTGTCGTCGAGATCGGGTTCGGGCAGTTCGGCCACCAGCTGGCGAAGAATCTTGGACACTTCGTACCTGAGTTCTCCGAAGTGACTTCTGGCATTCTCGTTCACGGTGCCCAGTTCGGCCTCGCACAGCGCCCAGAGAAGCGAGTCCAGTCCCTGGACAGTGACTTCGTCATTGATGTTTGGCACGTAGACCTTGGCATAGTACTCGTGTCCGGTGTTTATCCGGACCGCATGGTGACCAGAGATGATGCACGGCTCCCAGAGCAGACCGTCGTTCAGACTGTCCACCGGCTGCACCGTAAACTCTCCAGGGCGCATCTCATGCCCAGAGGGCAGTACAATCACGACAGTGCCTTGTTTGTTCGTGACTTCCGCCGTGCCATTGCCGAGCGGCGTCACCTTGGCCAAGGTGAGTGCACTTTCCTTCTCCCCGATGAACCTGTTTGACTCATCGTGACCCCCAGTAGAGGTCTCGACAATCTGCTTTCTCCGCCCCTTGCGATAGCGATCGTCTGCAGCATTCCTTGGCGCTGCCAAGAAGTCCCCAAGAGCATTCACAATGGGCTCAGCCGGCGTGATTCTCGACTTCTTGAAATCGATGTCAAACACCTCGTCAAGGCGATGGTCAAACGAGAACTCAACTCGGAGCAGCGTGCCGTGAGGCTCGCTTGCCCAAAGTCCCATGTAGTCGGGCCCAGCAATCATCCGATTCTCACGATACACATAAATGCCCTGCATTCTGTTCTCGATTCGAGCGGCCGCCGCTTCTGCGTCAGTCTTGAATTCCTCTCGTCGCGGTATCACGTAAGCCCTGACCGTGAATGGTGCAGTCTTGCCATCAGGGAAATCCACGGTGAGAGCTTGCTCAGCCACCATCTCGGTTTCGTCCTGGTTCGTGCAGAAGGGATCCCACGGGTCTACGGCGACACCGTTCACATGAAGAGCAAACCCCTTGCCGACACCGGTGGCGGGTGCTGCTCCAAGAAAGCGCTGATAGACCATCGACGCATGGAACATGAACCCGGCGATGATCTTGTCGAGACTGTGCTTTCGTACCACTGGCGACACGGGTTTTGCAGACCTCTTCAGCAACCTGTCCACGTTTCTCCAGCACACGACAGTGCCGGAACCATTGGGAGACACGCCCTCCAAGCAGCCTGACTCCTCGGAGTCCGGTTCAGGCAGAAGCAGTTCCCAATCATTCACTTTGGCGATGTGATCAAGATCCCATACGGCTCTGTTGACGGTCGCGTCTCCAGAGGGACGGCTGCTGACACACAATTGCCGACAGAAGGCCGTGCTGGCGGTCTTCAGCCCCAACCCGAACTTCCCCAGACGAGCAGCATCTTTCTTTAATGCCGATCCATAGCGCATGGCATCAAGCAGCTCGTCCCTGCTCATTCCAGATCCGTTGTCAGCCACGAAGACTTGAACCTCGTTGTCGAGGTTCATCTGTATGTAGACCTCGATGCGTGAAGCACCAGCGTCAATCGAGTTGTCGACAACGTCTGCCAGTGCAGTGTTGAAACTGTAGCCACTGTCACGCAGTGCCGAGGAGAGGCGTCCTGCGTCAGGAGGCAGTACCCGTGCCCGTCCTTGACCCGCTAGTTCTGTCGCTGCTCTTTCCATTTTGCCATGTCCTCCTTTGTCAGAGTGATGTGCCAAGAGCCCTTTGTGCTGCTCCTGTCCTCTCTTCCAGACTCCGCAACAATCGGTGTCGTCGCCCGCTCGATGCCCAAGGAGTAGACACCGGCTGCCTTGGAGAAGTCGAGTCGATCGCCTGCCCTCAACTGGTAAGCTCGCATGAAGGATGTCATGCGCGTGATCCTGTACTCGTCCCGAGTCCCGCCAGACAAGGCGTTATTGTAGTAGACGTATCGGAACTCCCACTCCTGTCCGTCTGGCCCCCTGAACCGCATCACACGGCTGGGGTTCCTGCCCGTACTGTCCAGTCCGGGGAAAAACCCCAGAATCCGGGGATCCTTTGGCACAAGAATGCCCGCCTGATGAGATCCGTTCTCTCCTGTGTCGTTGCACGACAGAACCTTCGACACGACCACGCCTTCTTCCTCTGTCATATCCCTCCGTCGCCTTTCTTTGTGGCCGGGGAGATTCGGATTGCCTGAAGCAGCTCTTCCCGGCTCATGTCCGTGCCATCCGTTCCCACGACGGCAGTCCCCATGAGTTGCCTCTTCCTCTGCACGACACTATCCATGACTTCTTCCACGGTGTGAGCGTAGAACAGACGGTGCACGAACACCGGTCGCGTCTGTCCTCGCCGGTATGCCCTGGCCGTTGCCTGGTCTTCGATTGCGGGATTCCACTCCAAGTTGTAGTGGATGACGTGGCAGGCGCCAGCGATGTTGAGGCCCGTACCTCCCGCCACAGGATTCAGTACGAGCACCCCCGGGCCACTCTCATCGTTGAAACGGTCCACCCTGGTCTGGCGTTCCTCGACAGGCACCCTCCCGTCCACAAAGTCAGTATGGAGGCCAAAGCGGACGCGAAGATCCTGTACGAGAATGTCGACCATGTTTGAGAATGACGTGAATACGAGAGCCTTCTCTCCAACCGAAGCCAGTTCCTCCACAATCTCCACCAAGAGTCGGTACTTGGCCGAGAAGGGGGCGGGATCCCCTGATCCCGCAGTGGCAACAAATGGGTGGGCGCAGTACATGCGCAGATGCATCAGCGACCCGATGGATGGGCTGCCCCCAGCTCTTGCCTCCTCCGCAGAGCGGACTGTCTCGTATCCGGCAGCCTCCATTGCTCCCATCTCAACCACCTGTGGGACGTCAACTCGCTCGGGAAGATCCTTGGCAACCTCGGCGACAGTTCTCCGCAAAAGAAAGGGAGACACATGGGACTCCAGGTCCATGGCATCGGACAGAGAGTCTCCATAGTGCTGCCGGAATTGCTTCAGGGAACCGAGCAGTCCCGGAACAGCGATCGAAGTCAGGGACCAGAGATCGGTGAGGCAGTTCTGCAATGGCGTGCCCGTTACAGCGATTGCGATTCTCCTCGGGATCGACTTCATGGCTGTTGTTCTTTCCGCAAGCGGATTCTTCACAGCTTGAGCCTCATCAAGAACCAGCAGGTCCCAATTCACCCTCGAAAGCATCGCAACGTCGCGGACGGCCGTCTCATAGGAGGTGACGACAAGATCGTACCGTTTGAGCTCCGAGGGGAAACCAGTCCTCCCTGCACCCCTGTGTTTCAGCACCGTGACTCGAGGTGCGAACTTGCCCACCTCGCGTCGCCAGTTCTCGAGGATAGTCGCGGGCGCAATCACGAGGCTTGGGCCCCGTCCGCGACCAGCCTCGGCGCATAGCAGCGCAATGACCTGGATGGTCTTCCCGAGGCCCATCTCGTCACCGAGTATGCATCCCAGTCCTTCGGACGAGACCATCTCCAACCACTCGAATCCATCTTTCTGATACGGGTACAGAGTTCCGGAGAAGAGCGGTCCGGCAGAAGCCGGCACGGTCCAAGCCGGCATGGCCGTCCGTGCCCATGACGGAGGAAGCCTGTCCTCGATGACAGGAGTCTCCTGCGAAGCCTTTGACAGCTCGTAGTACTCCCGAAGTGACAATCTCCCCGGAGCTGCGACCCCACAACTGGTCAGAAGCCCTCGAATTTCCTCGAGGCCTCCCTCCACGAAAGGGTGCCACTCGCTGTCGACGATCGCATAGTCGTGAGATCCCTCGGAAACACTCTCGACCACCTTCTCAGACCCGTTCCACACGGCCAAGGCGACGCAACAGGGAGTCTCCGGAACCGTGGGACTCAGCACGATCGCGATCTTGAGCGTCACAGCCTGTCTGGAGAATCGAAGCGAGGGCAGATCCAACGAAGGACGACCGACGTCCGTCGCACCACCAAACTCCTGACGCCCCTTGAACTCGGCGTCATAGATCTCCCGGGCTCCCGGAACAACAGAAGTGTCACCGTCCCCCTGAATCAGCAGTTCATTCCCGCGGAACACCCATCTGGGATGCCCCGTCAGTGCATTATTCGTCTCGTCCTCCAGAACGTTGCCATTGAAACCTATCAGTTTGAGTATATGCAGTTGTCCAAGCAGGAGAAGCGAGCCCGTCCACCCGATCGATGTTGAACCGCCGACAACACGGCCTGCCCCGGCTGTGGTCACAGGCGAGCCTTCGACTATAATGGTCATCGTGGAAATGTGCATCGAGCGGGACGGATTGGTGTGCCGCGAACGAGTATTCCTTGACTGCACGGAAAGTGCGCAGCCCCGTTGGGGACCGCTGAGTCGCTTGTTCACTCCATCCATGGGGAGTCCAAGCAGCGCGACTGTTGAGTGGGCTGCCAGATTCATCCAGTAACCGCGCTTCTCACGGCAGACAGACCAGACCCCTGAAAGGAGTCCCGAGAATGAACAACAGGAGCATCAAGAGCAAGTACACAGTGGAGGACCATGACGGAACATGGTTCCAGCTGTGGTGGGACGGAGATGAATGCATCTACTCGGAGGATCTGAAGGCACATTCCAGAGGCGAGGCGGAGAAGGAAGCGGCGGGCATTGCCGCAACCAGTTCCCCTGTTGAACGGGTGATGCACGCTCTGGGCTGTGAGACCATCGGCGACAAGGCCAGCGACTGCCAGTGAGGCGACAAACACGAGCATCTGACTTGGCCGGCTCATTCACGTTCATCGACCTGTTCGCAGGCATCGGAGGAATGCGCATCCCGTTTGAGGAGCTGGGTGGTCATTGCGTCTTCTCGAGCGAATGGAACAAGTTCAGCCAGTGCACCTACGAGGCGAACTTCGGTGAAGTCCCCGTTGGCGACATTCGCATGGTCGATGAGCGGGACGTTCCAGAACACGACATCCTCCTGGCAGGGTTTCCCTGCCAGCCCTTCTCCATAGCCGGTGTGTCCAAGAAGAACAGTCTGGGGCGGGAGCACGGGTTCCTGGACAAGACGCAGGGGACTCTCTTCTTTGACATAGCGAGGATCCTTGACGCGAAGCGACCCAAGACCTTTCTGCTTGAGAACGTCCGGAATCTGGTCAGTCACGATCATGGACGCACATTCGCGACCATTCTCGAGACTCTCAACGGGTTGGACTACGAGGTGACCTTCAGCATCATTGATGCAGTTCACTGGGTTCCCCAGCACCGCGAGAGGATCTACATGGTTGGCCTCGACAAGCGCCGCTTTGGGAGCCAAGCACATTTCGAGTTCCCGGAACTTCCACACGGAGAAGATCCTGAGCTGCGGACTATTCTGGAGAGCAAGCCAGATGCGAAGTACACGTTGACAGGCCATCTGTGGAAGTACCTGCAGAAATACAGGGATGTGCAGAGGGCCCGGGGCAACGGTTTCGGCTTCGGAATGGCAGACCCGCATGGGCACACAAGGACACTGAGCGCCAGATACTACAAGGATGGCTCAGAGATTCTTGTAAGCGCCGATGGATCGACACCGCGACGCCTGACTCCGCATGAGTGCCTGAGGCTGATGGGCTTCCCAGACAGCTTCAAGATTGTCGTGTCAGACATGCAGGCATATCACCAGTTCGGAAATGCCGTAGTCGTTCCCGTTGTACGGTCCCTTGCTCCAGTGCTGATAGGCACGCTTCGCTCCCTCGAGAGGGGGTCCGATGTCTTCACGAAGGAGAAGCGAAGCGAGGTGATGTCACACATCAGGTCGAAGAACACGCAGATAGAGCTTCAAGTCCGACACTGGCTGCGATCGCAACACATTGGCTACCGCCTGCACGCCAAGGCGCTTCCCGGGACCCCGGACATTGTCCTCAGCAAGTACAGGACCGTCGTCTTTGTGAACGGCTGCTTCTGGCACCAGCACGGATGCCACCTGTCGCCCATGCCCAAGACAGACACGGAGACTTGGCGCAAGAAGTTCAAGGCAAACCGGCTGCGCGACGACAGGAACCGTGAAGCTCTCAATGCTCTCGGGTGGCAAGTCGTCACGATATGGGAATGCGATCTGAAGAGCCACCCAGAACACGTGTACCACGAGCTGCAGTCCGCTCTATGCGCGAGGTCAGCGGTAGCTGGTACTCGATAGCGACCGCATGATCCAGCCGGGCTGGAACCCCATGTTCTCCGCTATCTGTACTTGGGCAGACATGACTTCGCGGTACTTGGTCGCGAGGTCATGTTCACTCATGGCGACCAAGCAAGCAACATCCTGCTTGAAGCAGTTGGTGTAATCCTCGAGCATCTTCGGATGTTCTTTCATGGACTGGATCGCCCCCATCTGCACCTTGACTAGACGGGGAAGATAGAGATCCAGGTCTGGCAACAAGTCTCCTTTGCTGGAGTTGGTCGTCGCTTCGACCGGAACCAGGTTCCACAGCAGATCGTGGGCGACGAAACTCCAAGGCAGGAAGTGGTCGATCGAGAAACCACCTTCGAGCTGCCGTCCAGAGTAGATATCATGGAACTCCATCGTTCGCCCGCTCTGCGTGAAGTTCAGCTGTACCTGTCGCCAGAACTCATGGGCGAGGATCAGTTGTCGCATCGAGGGCGGTTTCAATTTGTTGAGCACCCCGGGCACGTTCGGGTTCCGCGATTGAAGGTAGAGGGCGAAGTTGTGTTCCGCGAACGATTCGATGACGCCAAGATTCTCAAGAAGGAACGCGTGCCACGATCTGTTGAACAGAATTACCTTTGTCTCAACGCCACCGACAAGGGAATATGGCGACGGATCATCTGATTGCTGACTCATCTGCGCCAACTCACGAATCCGCGAGTCCTTCAGGGAATCCTCCATGCCGTGCAGTTCTGCTGCAAACCATGGCGCCAAGAACCTCGTCGGAACGAATCTTCGGAGATACCCCAATAGCCTGTAGGTAGCGGGAGAATCGGCAAGAAACCTGCGAATTGCGTCAGGTGACGCGTTCGCTGCCAAGCCTGACTTCTCCCGGATTTCCAGGAGAGTCGCCTGTAGCCTGTCCTGACAGCCAAGAGACAGCCGAAACAGATTCACCGGATACCATGCCACAACGACCATCTCGGTCAGCACGTCTGTCATGGCAAGTTCATCACCAGCTCCCTGCTTCAGGAGAGACGCGATAGCCAAGAACCATATTGGCTTGTAGGAGTTGGTCATATCCGCAAAGACCCGCCCAAGACGACGCGTTTTCTCGGGATATCCAAGTGCAGCTCCTAGCAGCACGCCTGCTTCGGTCAAGACGGCGTCCCGCTGCTTCATCACCTGATTACCGTATGACCGACATGCAGGCTTGAGAGACCAGATGGACTTGTATATGCCCGCCCACCCCCTCGCTGAAGGCTCCATACGAGACTTCCACACATGTCATGTGAAGCCATGGTCGTCTAGGAGAAAGACAGGTACGAAGCCGGCACATCCTCGAACTCTTGCCAGTCAAACCAGTTCGTGACGCCAACCATGGCTGCCCACTGGTTGGACTCGCGCACGTCACCCTCGAAGCCAGTGTCCGGTTCCTCCAGGACGGCAGCCAGCCGCTTGCCCAGCGCTACGATGGTAGAGTCGGTGTAGTCGCGGACCAGGTTCTGACCGAACATGATGCCGATCGAGCGCAGATAGGCATAGTTGACAGCGTTGCTTCCCTCATACACGAGGTGTGGCGTATCGCGCTTGACGTTCGGCGCCAACCCTGCGACCGACATCTGCACCTGCAGCCCGATGGACTTCTCCTGGTTGGGCCTCATGCCCGGATACTCCCGGTAGAGCCACGACTCGATGCGGTAGTCGACGTTCAGGTTCACGACCTCGTTGACCATCCCCTGGTGCCAGATGGTGAACAACTCGCGTGTGGCGCGTTCGTCCATGCCATCCAATGCAACGGTGGAATCTGCCGCAAGGATACGGAAGACGAGGTCTG
>Ga0209124_10000393_pt1 | contig 24986 bp, 28 predicted proteins | sample BarGraIncu01122A_FD_184502 | JGI IMG/M metagenome (GOLD analysis project Ga0209124, IMG submission 184502) | Arctic peat soil microbial communities from Barrow, Alaska - Barrow Graham LP Incubations 011-22A (SPAdes) (version 2) | ecosystem: Environmental > Terrestrial > Soil > Wetlands > Peat...
AGTGGCTGGTGCATTAATCCATTCACTCTTAGGAATTAAGCTTCGTAGAGCTTCGATAGTTGCATAGGCAATGTTCACTTTATTAGTAGAACCAAGTGATTTTGTTAGGATGTCGCGGATACCAGTTACACCGATAATAGAACGAACAACACCGCCCGCAATAATACCAGTACCTGGTGAAGCTGGTTTAATCAGCACTCTAGCGCCAGAAAATTGAAGTTCACAGTCATGTGGTATTGAATCTTTATCGATAGCAATAGTGATGATGTGTTTTTTAGCAACTTCGGTAGCTTTGGCAATAGCTGCTTGGACATCAGCGCCTTTAGCAACACCGATACCAACTTTATTTTTATCATTTCCTACGACTACTAGAGCCTTGAATCGGAAACGACGTCCACCTTTTACGACACGTGAGACACGATCAATATTAATAACTAATTCTTGATATTCTTTTGGCTCAACTGGCATATCGCGTCGATTGTTGTTTGGGCGTTGACCGCGTGATCCAGTTTGAGGCCTTGAAGTAGCTTCAACCATATTAAAACCTTAAGCCTTCCTTGCGTGCAGCATCTGCGAGCGCACTTAATCGTTTAGCGTATTTATGACCATTGCGATCAAATACAATCGCTTCAATTTTAGCTTTTTTTGCCTTTTTAGCTATGTCTGTACCAATAAATGCAGCTCGTTCGGTAATAGTACCAGTTTGTTTGGTTCCGACAGTAGTACTAGCGGCAATTGTACGCTGGTTTTCGTCATCAATAAGCTGAACACTGACGTGCATATTGCTAATTGAAACACTTAAACGTGGTCGAGCGGCAGTTCCAGAGATTTTAGCACGTACGCGGCCTTTACGAAGACCTTGGTTTAATACTTTATTTAATAGATTACTCATATTACTTACCAGCCTTTCCAGCCTTACGGCGTACAACTTCATCACTATATTTAATGCCTTTGCCTTTATATGGCTCAGGTTTCTTAATTTTTCTAATTTCAGCTGCTGTTTGACCAACTGCTTGTTTGTCTATGCCAGAAACAGTAATCGTCATCTTTTCAATTGTAAGTAAGATTCCGTCTTGGGCTTTATATTTAACGGGGTGAGAAAAGCCTAAAAGCATTTCAATTTCCTGTCCACCACCGCTAACGCGAAAGCCAACACCGTTAATTTCTAATTTCTTTTCATATCCTTTTGTAACGCCAATAACAGCATTATTAAGTAATGCTCGTTGTAGCCCGTGTTGGGCCTTGGCTATACGTTCGTCATCCTTGCGAGTGACAATTGCTTGAGTGCCTTCTAGCGCTACAGTCACGTCGCTCAGATGTGGTACAGTAAGTTCCCCTTTAGGGCCTTTAACTGAAATAACATCTGAGTCAACCGTGATTGTCACACCGGTAGGTACGTCAATTGGTAGTTTTCCGATTCGACTCATATTATATTCCTTCTATTATTTCTTATCTTAATATATCTTTAGTAATAATTCGCCACCAAGTCGTTGCTTGTAAGCGACGTGACCAGGCATAACACCTTTGCTGGTGCTGATTAGTAACATACCGCGACCATTTTTGATTCGTGGAATGTCACTAGCATTAGCATAGACACGACGTCCAGGCTTGGACATGCGGGTAATCTCGGTAATCGTTGAGTTCTCACCAGGCTGATTGATTGTAATAACCAATGTGTCGCGAGGTTTAGTACTTTCAACTTTAACTTCACTTAGGTATTTAGCTTTTTTAAGCTCTTTGGCGATTGTAACCTTCAATTTACTAGAAGGTACGCGAATTTCGTTTTTACCAACCATAACAGCATTACGAATGCGAGTTAGTAGGTCGGCGATTGGATCAGTTGTTTGTAATGACATAATTAATTCCTTCCTACCAACTACTCTTTGTTATACCGGGAATTTCGCCTTTTGAGGCTTTTTCACGGAAGTTAATACGATTCAATCCAAATCGGCGCATATAGGCACGAGGTCGGCCATGTAATACGTCACGATTTTTCCAACGAGTTGGAGAACTATTAAGCGGCAAACTTGCCAAACCTTCTAGATCGCCAAGTTCTTTAAATTCAGCGCGTTTGTCAGCAAACTTCAAAATCATTCTTTTGCGTTTCTCGTCACGAGCGACTGCAGATTTTTTAGCCATTAGTTTTTGCCTCCTTGTTTCTCAAACGGAACACCAAATTTTTCAAGTAAAGCTCGGCTGTACTCTGCACTGCCGCCAGTAATTACGAAAGTAATTTGTAAACCATGAATAACTTGTGTTTCTTCAAAAGTTAATTCTGGGAAAATTGATTGTTCGACGATTCCTAGGTTATAGTTGCCAGCTTTATCAAAAGCCTTAGCACTAACACCGTGGAAGTCACGAGTTCTAGGTAGAGATACGTTAACAAAACGATCCAAGAATTCATACATTCTTGATCCGCGCAAAACGACACTAATGCCGACACGATTCAAACCTGCACGAATTTTGAAACCAGCGATTGATTTCTTTGCCATACGATCAACTGGGTGTTGTCCAGTAGTCTTCGTAATTGTGTTATGGACGACTTCATAAAAGTGTTTGTCGTCTTTGTTTTTACCAATTCCTACGCTTACTACAATCTTGTCAAGTTTTGGAACTTGATGGACGTTAGCTAGTTTTAATTCGGCTTGTAGTTCCTTTACAATAGTAGCTTTGTATAAGGCTTTCAGGCGAGGAGTTGTTAAAGCGAGGGCTGTTGTTTTAACCATTACTTAATCTCCTTATCTTTACTTTGTCGGGCGACACGCGTTGTGTTGCCTTCGGCATTTTTAATTAATCCAACGCGACTAGTCTTTCCAGTCTTTTCATCAATCACTAGGGCTACTTTGTGAATTGGTGTTGGAACGTGGATATCTTTGTGTCCGCCGCGTGGGTTTTGTTGGCTAGGTTTAACCTTACGATGAATATTTCCTATACCTTCAACAAGTACAGAGTTCTTTTTAGTAAGTACAGCTAAGACTTTACCAGTTGTGCCCTTATTGGCACCGCTAATAAGTTTAACTAGGTCACCTTTGATTATTCGTTTGATAGTTGCCATAACTATAGTACCTCCGGAGCTAAGCTGATAATCTTGGAATATCCAAGGTCGCGAAGTTCGCGTGGAACTGGTCCGAATACACGGGTACCCTTTGGATTCTTGTCATCACCAATAATAACGGCCGCATTGTCATCGAATACGATAGTTGAGCCATCTTTACGTTGGATTTGATCGCGCGTACGTACGACAACTGCTTTTACGACAGATTTGCGTTTAACAACGCCAACCGCCGTAGCTTCTTTGACGGTAGCAACAATAATGTCACCAACTCGTGCATAGCGACGTTTAGTTCCACTAAGAACTCGGATACAAAGAATTTCCTTGGCTCCAGAGTTATCGGTTACTTTTAGACGTGATTCTTGTTGTATCATGTTATGCCTCTACCACTATAGCTTCGTCTTTAAGCTCAATTGAGCCTCGTGACTTATCGACAATAGTGTCAAGTTTAAATGATTTTCGTTTTGATACTGGGCGAGTCTCGGAAATCGTGACTTTATCGCCTTTTTTTGCCTCGTTTTTTTCATCATGGGCTGCATATTTGCGGGTAACAGAATACTGTTTACCATAAATAGGATGCGTCTCACGACTAGTAACAGAGACGGTAATTGTTTTATTCGCTACGTCCGACGTAACGATACCTGTCAATGTCTTGGCCATATTACTTATTCTCCTTTGCTGACGCGATCTCGGCTGCTCGGATAGCAGTGTGAAGGCGAGCGATTTCTTTACGTGTAACTGTTATAACACGAGGGTTGGTGAGTTCACCTAGCTTGTGTCCGCGTTTTGCTTCAACTAAATCATTTCGTTTAGTAGCAAGATCTATCTTTAGCTGATCAATTGTCTTGACCTCAACAGCCTTTTTAGTGGCTTTGACGGTTTTCTTTGTAGTAGCCATTAGAGTTGCTCCCTTACGACGAATTTGGTTTTAACTGGTAGTTTATGAGACGCTAGTCGCATCGCTTCACGAGCAACCGAACTTTCAACACCCTTCATCTCAAACAAAATCGTTCCAGCTTTTACTTTTGCTACGAAAAATTCCGGATTACCTTTACCACTACCCATCTTGACATCAAGTGGTTTGCGAGTAACTGGTGTATGTGGGAAAATTCGAATCCAAATCTTACCACCACGGGCAATATGACGAGTCATTGCCTGGCGGGCTGCTTCAATTTGACGACTTGTGATACGTTCATTCGATTGTGATTGCAATCCATAATCTCCAAAAGCAACATACTGGCCGCGCGTAGCGATGCCCTTATTCTTGCCCTTGCGGACTTTTCGATATTTGGTTTTCTTTGGCATTAACATATCGATTAAATCCTTTCGCCCTTATGAATCCAAACTTTAACACCAATAATTCCTACTGGAGTCTTGGCTCGTGCACCATAATAATCAATATCAGCACGCAACGTATGAAGAGGAACGCATCCTTCAATCATTTTTTCAGTACGAGCCATTTCAGCGTTATTTAGACGTCCAGCGACTTGGATACGGATACCCTTAGCGCCAGCAGCCATTGTATTCTGGGCTGTCATCTTCATAACACGACGGAAATTGGCACGACGTTCTAATTGACGAGCAATGTTTTCTGCCACTAACTTAGCGGCAAGTTCTGGTCGTTTTACTTCTTCGATATTCAGTCGAGCCGGAAGACTAGTAATCTTTTCTATCAAGCTCTTAAGTTCTGTTACACCGACACCACCACGACCAATCACAACACCAGCTTTGGCTGTGTGAATAGTAATAGTGATTAGGTTTGCTGAACGCTCAATCTCGATACGGCTAATAGTTGGACGACTTTCAAAACGTTTTTCAATTAGATCACGAATTTTGAAATCTTCTAATAACCACTTAGCAAAGTCTCTTTTTCCGGCAAACCAACGAGAGTCCCAGTTCTTGTGAACCTGAAGACGGAAGCTAATTGGGTTTACTTTATTTCCCATTACTTTTTCTCCTTCTCTTCTGCTGGTTTTGTGACCGGCTTTTTCTTTGGCTTAATATCACCGGTTACTTCAACTAGAATATTGGCAGTTTTCTTCTGGAAAGGTAATGCGCGACCACGTGCAGCTGGCTTAAATCGTTTCAAACGTGTACCGGTTGTAACCGATAGTTTAGAAATGACTAGAGTTTTACCATCTAGGCCATGATTGTTGATTGCATTGGCCTTGGCGCTATTAATAGCTTTAACGACAGGCAAAGCGGCACGCTTAGGAGTGTGAGCCAAAATAACAAGCGCATCGGCTACAGTGCGACTTCGCACTAGGCTAGCGACAAGCGCAACCTTACGAGTTGCTTGGTTAACACCTTCGGAATATGCTCGAACTGTTTGTAGATCAGACATTATTTCCTATCCTTTCCGCCGTGTTTTCGGAATTTACGCGTTGGGCTAAACTCACCGAGTTTGTGACCAACCATATTTTCAGAAACAAGCACAGGAATATGCACTTTACCGTTGTGAACAGCAATTGTTCGTCCAACCATCTCTGGGCTAATCGTGCTAGCACGGGCCCAAGTTTTGATAATTGTACGGTCGTCTTGTCCAAGCGCCTCCACCTTTTTAGCAAGCTTGAAGTCAACAAATGGTCCTTTTTTTAGTGAACGACTCATATACTACTTCTTCCTCTTCGCATCATGGCGACTCTTAATTATCATGTTACTGACATCTTTACGACGACGAGTGCGATATCCTAGGGTTAGTTGGCCCCATGGTGTCTGTGGTGGTTTACCTGTACCGTGACGTCCACCGTCACCACCACCGTGTGGGTGATCTGCTGCATTCATAACTACACCGCGAACACCTGGACGAATACCTTTACGGCGATTTCTACCAGCTGAACCAATTTTGATATTCTGATGTTGAACATTACCGACTACGCCAATGGCTGCCGTAGCATCTAGACGTACTCGACGTACCTCGCCAGATGGTAGGCGAACTTGGGCATAATCACCTTCTTTGGCCATAAGCTGTGCCTTAGCACCTGCTGAACGAACCATTTGAGCGCCTTTACCTGGATGAATTTCAATCGCATAAATCTGAGAGCCGATTGGAATTAATGAAATAGGTAGACGATTACTTGATTCAATTGGAGCATCAGGGCCGCTAACGACGACTTTACCTTTTTGCATTGAAGTGTCGGCAAGAATGTAGTGATAAAGGCCGTGTTGATCTTTAACACGAGCGATTCGGGCACTACGATTTGGGTCATATTCAATTTCTTCGACGGTGACAGTCAAACCAGCCGCAAGGTTATGATTAACCAAACGATAGTGACGCTTTACGCCACCACCACGGTGACGAACTGTAATGCGACCAGTATTGTTACGGCCAGCGTTCTGTTTTTTACTCTTAAGTAGGCTTTTTAGTGGCTTCTTGGTAGTAACTTCACTCATGTCTTGGCTTGTCATACCACGACGAGCTGGAGTAGTTGGATTGTATAGCTTTATTGGCATTACTTCTTCTCCTTCTTCGCGACCTTGGTTTTAGGTGCTTCTGTAGTAGCTTCATCAAATACTTTGATGCTGTTACCTTCGGCTAAAGTTACGTAAGCTTTCTTTAGATCTTTACGATGAGCGATACCTGGTTGGCTTCGCTTGCCTTTGGCGGCACGAATAGCTTTACCGGTCTGAATCAATGTCTTGATGCCAATGGTTTTAACACCATATTGAGCTTCGACTGCAGCAATAATCTGTTGTTTATTAGCAGTAACTGGGGCATCAAATACGTATACATTATTCTTTGCTTGACCATAGGCCTTTTCAGTTGTGCGAGGAAATATATTAATAAGAGTTGTCATATTATTTTTCTCCTCCTGTTAGCCATGCTTTGATTACGCCTACTGATGCAGTCGAAAGTACGATTTTATCAGCGTTAAGGATGTGATAAACACTTAGGTAGTTAGCACGAATAAGCAGAATGTTTTGTACATTGTTAGTTGCACGTAAAATTTGTGGAGTTTTCTCGTCAACAACCATTAAGACTTTTCGGTCTAATTTGTTGTCGATCAAGAATTTAGCAGCCTCACTGGTCTTGCCAGTAGTTTTAAAATCAAGAATAACAATTTTCTTGGCTTGATTTGCCAGTGTCAAAGCTTGACGGATAGCAACGCGTTTGCTGGTTGTCGAAAGTTTCTTCATATGGTTTTCACTACCATTTGGACCGAAGGCTATACCGCCGCCGCGCCAAAGTGGGTTACGGCTTGAACCGAAACGTGCACGTCCAGTACCTTTTTGTGCCCATGGTTTTTTACCACCGCCGCTTACTTCGCCGCGTTTTTTAGTATTAGCGTGAGCTGAGCGTGAATTTGCAAGGAAGCTATCGTAGGCAAGCTTTAATAATTCGTGATTATTAACATCAACGGCAAAGACTTCTTTGGGAAGGGTGACCTTAGCCACAGTTGTTTTAGTAATTTCAGCCATTATGCTTTTCCTCCGATAATAATCAGACCCTTTTTAGGACCTGGAACAGCGCCACGTAGACCAATAAGGTTGTTTTCGAGATCGATATAGGCAACTACAAGGTTCTTGACCGTTACTCGATCATGGCCCATGCGTCCTGCCATTCTTTTACCCTTGAAAACCTTTTGTGGGTACATTGATCCAATTGATCCTGGTTTTCGAACATCACCCTTACCACCGTGCGTATGACGGCTAGTAAGAAAATTATGTCGTTTTACAGTACCTGCAAAACCCTTACCTTTACTGACACCAGTAGCATCAACGATGTCTCCTAGTGCAAAGGTTGTTACATCGAATGTACTTCCTACAGAGATTCCCTCTGGTAGTTCTGATACACGAATTTCCCGAATATGCTTCGGGGTCACTTTGGCGGACAACGTGTGTCCGGCCACGGCCTTGCTCAGGTTCTTACCCTCACCATATGCCATCTGAACTGCAGTATAGCCGTCAGAATCGACGGTTTTTACCTGAGTCACAGTCACAGGGCCAGCTTGAATCAACGTTACAGGAATTGCAACGCCGTCCTTGCTAATGATTTGGGTCATACCAATCTTGGTACCGAGAAGTGCTTTCATAGCGCTTTTGCTCCCACTTTAAAATTCTTGGTGGAAGGTAGTATCCGTATCTGTTGGACTTACCAATTCACCAAGAATCGTTTATTAATTTCTTATAAGTTACCGTATAACTGTAGCACATCATCTGTTACTAGTCAATAATTATCACCAATTACACTCAAATATTAGCCATAGCTGACTACTTACGGGCCAATTTTGTCCATAACGCTTGAGTTTATCGTCTAAATAAGGCATACTGTTGTTATAAAGTATTATCAAAGGAGAATTAACTCGTATGGCAACTGCAAAAAAAGTAACGGTTAAAAAGGCATCACCTAAAAGAGTAAAAAAGGTTGTCCTGAAGTCATTCAAGTTAAGCCCAGAAACAGCCCCTTTTGTATCATTTCATATCACAGATCAGACAGTCTACTGGTCAATACTACTTATTTTGATATTAGTCCTAGCACTTTGGGTTCTCCAAATACAGGTTAACATCTCAAATATCCTAGATAGCATTAAAACAACCATTTAACTAAAATACTAATAAAATATCCTCGTAAAATCGGGGATATTTTATTATGTAGACATTTTGTCAAGTTACATACGAATTTCGGCGTCAACGCCAGCCGGTAAGCTAAGATTCTGCAGACTGTCAATAGTCTTTGGCGTAGCATTAGTAATGTCGATAAGGCGTTTGTGAACACGCATTTCGAAAGCTTCTCCGCCCTTTTTATAGACGTGAGGAGATTTAACGACTGTAAATACGCTTCGACGAGTTGGAAGCGGGACAGGACCACAAACACTTGCTCCAGTGCGAATTGCAGTGTCAATAATTTGTTTTGCCGATTGATCAATAACCTTGTAGTCATACGCTTTTAGGCGAATGCGAATACGAGGACTTTGTTCCTTAACTTTTTCTACCATTAGATTGGTTTCCTTTTCGGTGCTATATCGTAACCTCAGGTTGTGGTTCAGTTTGATTCTGCCATTACCGAGTTCTCGATATGATTAATAATACGTCATGAATTGTAACATTTATCACTTGAATTGACAACTAAATACCCCCGATTTCTCGGAGGTATTTATTAACTAATCTAGTTAAGACTAATTATTTGATGATCTTGGTAACAACACCAGCACCAACAGTCTTGCCACCTTCGCGAATAGCGAAGTTAAGGCCTTGCTCCATTGCAATAGGTGCAAGTAGAGTGACTTTGAATGTCAATGTGTCGCCAGGGATAACCAATTCTTTGTCAGCTGGAAGTTCAACTTCACCAGTGACGTCAGTTGTACGGAAGTAGAACTGTGGTTTATAGCCCTTGCTAAATGGTGTGTGACGACCACCTTCTTCTTTTTTAAGGATATATACTTCAGCTTCAAATTCCGTATGAGGAGTCAAACTACCTGGTTTAACAATAACCTGACCACGTTCGACTTGCTCGCGCTCAATACCACGAAGCAATAATCCAGCGTTATCGCCAGCTTGACCTTGGTTAAGGTTCTTTTTGAAAGCTTCGATACCAGTAACTACAGTACTCTGAATTGGGTGAATACCAACGATTTCAACTGGATCGTTAATCTTAACAATGCCTTGTTCAATACGACCGGTAGCAACTGTGCCACGGCCTTTGATTGAGAAAACATCTTCGATTGGCATAAGGAATGGTTTATCTAGTTCACGAACTGGCTCTGGAATATAGTCATCAAGTGCCTGAACTAGTTCCATAATTGCGTCTTCGTTTTCTTTGTCACCTTCTAGGGCCTTTGTAGCAGAACCCTTGATGATTGGAGCGTTTTCGTCGAAGCCGTTTTTAGCAAGAAGTTCACGAATATCCATTTCAACTAGTTCAACTAGTTCAGGATCAGCAAGGTCCATCTTGTTTAGGAAAACAAGAATCTTTGGAACACCGACTTGCTTGGCAAGTAGAACGTGTTCACGAGTTTGTGGTAAAGGACCATCGTTTGCAGCAACAACAAGAATAGCACCGTCAATTTGAGCAGCACCTGTAATCATGTTTTTGATGTAATCGGCGTGACCTGGCATATCAACGTGAGCGTAGTGTCGCTTTGCTGTTTCATATTCTTGATGTGATGAAGCAATAGTGATACCGCGTGCACGCTCTTCTGGAGCATTGTCAATCTGAGCGTATGTAACTGCTTTGTTGACAGCACTTGGAAGCCTTTTGGCAAGGACAGCCGTAATAGCTGCTGTTAGTGTTGTTTTACCGTGGTCAACGTGACCCATTGTGCCTACATTTACGTGAGGCTTGGTTCGATCGAAATCTGCCATTTTATTATTTCTCCTATTAATTATTTTCTAGACGAGAGCAATAGCAATATTACCTCACGACGTATATCTGTCATTATACAGATATTTTCTCTCACAGTAAAGCTATTTTAGCAATTTTTCACATTCAATTTATCTATATAGGCATAACTGTTATAAGTTAAGAGTTTGTCTCGCGTATTCCCTTGATGAAATATATCAGCCAAACATATATAAAGGTAAACAAAATAAACTCAACTGTCAGTAAGGTAATCACTTTAAGTCCAAAGAATAAGGTGTAGCACACCACCGTACTCAATATTATTAAATTGCAGTATAGATAAAATTGCCTAGAATATATTGGTAGAACTCTTTGCGTATTAATACACAATGCCAAGAATATAAATAGCATCGAATACCCGAAAAAATCATGAATCATCGGAAAACGATCAAAAGGAAAAAATGACACTCCAATCAAACAGACCGCGACAGCGTTAAGTGCGCGATTTATAATTACCTTTGCTTTAATAAGGTTAACGGACGTAATTTTTGTTATGTGTGCGGTGTCGTCACTGAGCGCGTAACTTAAATAAAACATGATTATAGCCGAGACAAACACAGCTACATTAAATATAACCGACGATAATGTTCCGCCCTCACCTAGTCTGCTAAAGTGCCAGTTCATCCAACGCAAGTCTTTTGTCATAAAAGCGCTCACACCTGCCCCTAAAAGAAGAACTCCGCCGAACAGATACGCTAGGTATGTACTGTTGAGGCGAAGTTGAATCTTCATAATTATATAATCTACTTACTTGAGCGTTTTTCGATTATCTCTTTAGCAACATTTGGTGGAACTTCTTCATATTGAGCAATTTCCATAGTGCTTGCAGCACGGCCTTGGCTCATTGAACGTATGTCATTTGTGTAACCAAACATACTAGCAAGTGGCACAAGAGCTTTAATAAGCTTTATCCCGTCGCTTAAATCATCCATGGCTTCAATACGGCCACGACGAGAGTTAAGATCACCGATTACATCACCCATGAATTCTTCTGGAGTAGTAACTTCTACGTGCATAATTGGTTCAAGTAAAATTGGTTTAGCCTGTTTAATGCCTTCACGAGTAGCCAAAGCACCGGCCATTTTAAAGGCAAGTTCACTTGAGTCAACGTCGTGATAGCTACCATCATGCAAGGTCGCTTTGATGTCTACTACTGGATATCCAGCAATGACTCCACCATCAAGTGTTTCGCGCACACCGGCTTCTACTGGTTTGCGATATTCCTGAGGAACAACGCCACCCTTAATTTCATCAACAAACAAAAAACCTTTACCTGGTTCGTTGGGCTCGAATCGAATCCAAACATCACCATATTGGCCACGTCCACCAGATTGTTTAATGTGTTTTCCTTGTACGTCGGAAGTGCCCTTAATTGATTCACGGAAAGCTACTTGTGGCTCACCGATGTTAGCTTCAACCTTAAACTCTCGTTTCATACGGTCGATTAGAATATCAAGATGCAACTCACCCATTCCAGACATAATAGTTTGACCAGTTTCTTCATCTGTCTTGACGCGGAAAGTTGGGTCTTCTTCAGCAAGTCGCTGCAAGGCAACGCCCATTTTTTCTTGATCTGATTTAGTCTTTGGTTCAACTGCAATTGATACAGGTGGATCTGGGAAAGTAATTGATTCTAATGTAATTGGATGTGCAATGTCAGACAAAGTTGCACCAGTAAAGGTATCCTTTAATCCAACAACAGCAGCAATATCACCAGCACCAATAAAATCAATGTCTACGCGTTTGTCAGCATGCATACGAACAATACGCCCAACACGTTCTTTATTGCCAGTAGTGGTATTTAAAACGTAAGAACCGGCTGTCATGACACCACTGTAAACACGAACAAAAATCAATTTTCCAACAAATGGATCAGTCGCAACTTTAAATGCTAGACCAGCAAGCGGTTCTTTTTCGTCTGGATGACGTTGAATTTCATCACCAGTTTTTGGATTTTCACCCCAAATAGCCTCAACATCAAGTGGAGATGGAAGATAATCAACACTTAAATCAAGCACCTTTTCAACAATAACGCCGCGACCATCACCACCAGAGACTAGATAAAAATCACCAGCAAGAACTCGCTTGCGAATTGCCCTCTTTAGTTCGTCAATAGTAATCGATTCTTCGCCCTGCTCTAGGAATCTTTCGAAAAGCTCATCGTCAGCTTCAACCGCTGCTTCAACTAATAGACTACGTGCATTCTGCGCTTTTTCAATCATATCAGCGGGAATCTCACCAACAACTAACTCATGATCAGTGTAATCAGAATACGTGTAAGATTTCATATCAACTAGATCAACTACGCCGTTTATTTCCTTTTCAAAACCAATCGGCAAATGAATCGGTAGGGCATTTTTAGTCAAACGACGATGAATACTGTCTAGTGATTTGTAAAAATCACCGCCAGTTTGGTTAATCTTATTAATAAAACAGATACGAGGAACCTTATACTTGTTGGCTTGACGCCAAACAGTTTCAGATTGAGCCTCTACGCCCATTTTACCGTCAAATACGACTACTGCACCGTCAAGTACGCGAAGTGATCGCTCAACTTCAGCAGTAAAATCAATATGACCTGGCGTATCAATGATGTTAATCTTGTGATCACGCCAGAAGGTCGTAACAGCAGCTGACGTAATAGTAATACCACGTTCACGTTCTTGCTCCATCCAGTCGGTAGTAGTTTCACCTTCGTGAACTACGCCGATTTTATGAGCAAGTCCCGTTCGATACAAAATACCTTCGGTTACAGTTGTTTTGCCAGCATCAATATGTGCAATAATACCAATATTGCGAAGGTCTTCTAGTGGAACGTGTCTTTCTGCCATCTGTTTGTCCTTTCGCTGTACAGCGAAATCCTTTCATTAATTGTTTTTTACTAAGTACGTGCAAAGTGTGCAAATGCACGGTTGGCTTCGGCCATCTTGTGTGTATCTTCTTTTTTCTTGAATGCGCCACCAGCTTCGTTATGGGCATCAATAATCTCAAGCGCCAAACACTGTGAGTATGACATACCTTTGCGGGCACGTGCCGATTGAACCAACCAGCTAAATGCGTAATGAAGTTGACGGTGACCCTGAATAGGGAAAGGGATTTGATAGTTTGCACCACCAACACGTCGAGATTTAACTTCGAAATTTGGCATAATATTCTTTAATGCTTTTTCAAATACATCAAGTGGGTTTTCGCTGTTAAGCTTTTTAGCAGCAACTTCAAGCGCATCATAAACTGCACGCTCTGCAAGTAGTTTTTTGCCATTTAGCATAGACTTGTTAATCAAACGTTGAACTAATACACTTTGGTATTTACGATCAGCGGGAATAATTCGTTGTAGACTAGCGGTTACTTTACGAGGCATTTACTTATCCTCCTTTTTAGCGCCATATTTTGAACGGCCTTGTTTTCGTTTAGCAACGCCTTGAAGATCAAGTGCACCGCGAACAATATGATAACGTACACCTGGCAAATCAGGAACACGACCACCACGAACCAACACAACGGCGTGTTCTTGAAGGTTGTGACCTTCGCCACCAATATAAGCCCAGACTTCTTGCTGGTTTGTTAGACGGACTCGAGCGACTTTGCGTAAAGCTGAGTTCGGTTTTTTAGGTGTTTTAGTTGTAACGCGAATACAAACGCCACGTTTAAGTGGGCTATTTTGCTCATAATAATGAGTTTTAAGCGCGTTATAAATCTTGCCCATGGCAGGAGACTTCGATTTTTTATTCGCAGTTTTGCGGGGCTTGCGCACTAATTGATTAATCGTTGGCATTAATACTCCTTAAGAGAAAAATTACATATTTATCATTTGAACTTAGAAAGTTCGATTTATTTACAGATTGAACTCAGCATGTCCGCTCTGTGTCATACTTATCAGCTCTAACGATTCTGTACACATTCAAATAAATCGTTAGCCCGATAAGAGTAAACTCAGGAGTGATTATAGCAACTTTAACGAAAAAACACAAGCGCAGATATTCGTTTTCTACCGTCCACCACCACTAAGTTCACACAAACGGCCACTCTACGTGTGACTTCGTCAGCACGTGGCGCTTGGCTGCCTACCGGCACATCCGTTTGTGCTGAACCAAGTGGTATTGGACTTCAACGGGTGACGTTCGGCGGGGCAGCACCCGATTTAGCACAAAACTGTAATCAGTTTTTGTAAATCAGGGGCGGACCGAACGGCAGGACCCGAGGTACTAAATTGCTAGTTCGATGTTTTCAGCAATTTCTTGTTCAAAGTCATCGGATGGTTCGGTTGGATCGTAACCAACGGCGCCGGTTCCAACTGGAATCTTGCGACCGATGATAACATTTTCTTTCAAACCATGTAGTCGATCGATTCGTCCACTAATAGCTGCGTTAATCAAAACACGTGTAGTGTCTTGGAATGATGCAGCTGATAGGAAGCTATCAGACCAGATTGACACTTTGGTAATGCCAAGTAGCAACTGGGTGTAGCTGACTAGCTCTTTCTTATTAGCTGCAAGATCAGCGTTAGCTTCTACGACAGATGCCTTCGAAACGATATCACCGGAAACAAATGTACTATCACCTGGTTCTTCGATTTGAACACGACTAAACATCTGGCGTACGATAACCTCAAGATGTTTATCAGCCACGTCTTGACCCTGGGCTGAGTAGATACGAAGAACTTCATTGATGATGTATCGTTGCGTTGCTTCGGTACCCTTTAGGCGCATTAAGTCATGAAGATTTAACGAACCAGTCGTAAGTCGATCACCAGCTTCAACAGTATCACCAGCAGCGACGACCAATTGAGCAGTACCAGGTATTTCATAACGAACTGGTGAACTAGCGTTTGCAGCTACTACTAATGTTTCACCGACAACCTCGACAACTCCGTCAAATGGTGCAGTAAGTGGCTTTGATTCACTCTCACCTGTTGCAAGCACGTCACCTACCTTGATGTTACTGCCAGATTTTACAACTACAGTTCGGCCATCAAGTTCGATACGCTCAACATGTCCAGCTTCAGGTGTAACCTGAACGACATATTTTTTGCCATCTTCCCATACATCAACAAGTCCAGCAGCTTCAGTAATATAAGCTTGACCTTTTGGAGATCTAGCTTCGAATAACTCTTCAACGCGAGGCAAACCTTGGGTGATATCACCACCGGCTTCACCACCCTTATGGAAAGTCTTGAGCGTCAGCTGGGTTCCAGGCTCGCCAACAGATTGAGCAGCAATCACACCAACTGGCTGTGCTACATCAACTAGGCGACCGGTTGCCATATCAATACCATAACTCTTACGAGGAATACCACGTAGGTTTTTGGTAGATAGAACAGATTGAATCTTGACACTTGCAATATCTTTATCTGCTTCAATGGCAAGCGCAACTTCACGAGTTATAATCTTGTCAGCTTCAATATATCCAGGTACCTCTTCGGCAGTAAAGCGACCGATTAGCCTGCTACTAAAGCTAATCATTGTTAGATCAGATTCGCTTCGTAGGATTGCAAAACCTTCATCACTGTCATCAACATCCTCAACGGTAAATACGTCTTGAGAAACATCAACCAAACGCCTGGTTAGGTAACCAGCATCAGCAGTCTTTAAAGCAGTGTCAATTAGACCCTTACGTGCACCACGTGTGGCTACGAATTGCTCAAGTGAGCTAAGTCCGTCTTTATAGTTAGAACGAATCGCCAACTCGATTTCGCGGTTATTTGAATCCACCACGATACCAATCATAGCCGAAGCCCATTTAACGTTACTGATATCACCACGAGCACCAGAGTTGACCATGACACTGATACTTGTATCCATGTCTTTTAATTTAGCCTTTAGGAAATCAGCAATCTTTCGATCAACTGTGCGCCATGCGGCGATTGTCAAACTGTATCGTTCTTCCTCGGTAATTAAACCTTGATCAAACTGTTCGGCGATCAGAGCAGTCTTGGCATCACCTTCGGCGACAAACTCGCCGGTTTCATCAAATTGCACATAGTCATCTTTGCCAGTTGAAACAGCTGCAACTGTGGCGAAGCGGAATGCTAGACCTTTCATTCTATCGGCAGTTTGAGCGGTCGTATTGGCATCGTAATCGTTAAAGATTTTGGCTAATACTTTTTTCAACTGTTTTTTAGTCTGAACTGAGTTATCAAATGGAAAGTCTTCTGGCAAAATATCATTAAAGAAGACACGTCCAAGTGTAGTTTCGCGTATTTGACCACGGAAAAAGACTTTAATTGGGCTTTGTAAATGAAGGTGTCCACCATCATAGGCCATCTCGGCTTCATAAACAGAGCTATAAGCCTTAAGTACTTTTGTTTGAACACTTGGCTTTTCATAAGTTAGGTAATAGTTACCCAAGACTACATCCTGGCCAATACTTAGAACAGGAGCTCCATCAGCTGGCTTTAGAAGGTTATTTGTGGCACTCATCAACTCACGAGCTTCACGTTGTGCAGCGTCAGACAGTGGCAAGTGAACTGCCATTTGGTCACCATCGTAATCGGCGTTAAATCCGTTTGCTACAAGTGGATGAAGCTGAATAGCCTTACCATCAACCAAAACTGGCTGGAAAGCTTGGATCGATAAACGGTGAAGTGACGGAGCACGATTTAGTAGTACATATTTACCAGCGATAACAGCGTCAAGAGCATCCCAAACAAGAGTATCACCAGATTCAATTAGACGAGTTGCTGAACGAATGTTATATGCATGTTCGCCACGGATCAACCAGCTAATAATAAATGGCTTAAATAATTCTAATGCCATTTGCTTTGGTAGTCCGCACTCATTAATGTGAAGTTTTGGACCGACAACGATAACCGATCGTCCAGAATAATCTACACGTTTTCCAAGTAGGTTCTGACGGAAACGCCCCTGTTTACCCTTCAGCATATCGCTGATTGATTTAAGGCGACGTCGTCCACCAGTTGCATTGACTGCTCGGTTTCCCTTAGCGGCACTGTTGTCAATCAAGGCATCAACTGCCTCTTGAAGCATGCGCATTTCGTTACGGCAGATTACTTCAGGAGCATTAAGATTAATTAGCTTCTTGAGACGGTTATTGCGGTTAATAACACGACGATAAAGATCGTTTAGATCACTAGTGGCAAAACGGCCACCGGTTAGTTGCACCATTGGACGTAAGTCTGGGGGAATAACTGGTAAAACCGTAAGCGCAAGGCTACTTGGGTCAATTCCCGCGCTAGACATACCCTCAAGCATCTTTAGACGCTTTAGAAGTTTCTTTTCGCGTTGTCCTTTAGCGTTAGTGACTTCTTCTGATAGCTTGGCAATTAGCTTCGGCAAATCAATTTCATCTAACAGAACCTTCAAGGCTGCTCCACCCATACCAACTTTAACTAATTCTTCGTATTCTTCGGGGAGATTACGGAAATCAACTTCGTTTATCAACGCACATTTAACCAAGCTGTCGAGTTGAGCCTTCTTAACATTATAGTTTTCGTCAAGTTCCTCAATTTCTCTTGATTGTTCAGTGGCTAGGGCTTTAATATCAGCATTTTCGACACCAGCTTCGCGTTCATAACGCATTTTAATAGCAATTCGGCCAGCTTCTGTCTCGGCTTCTAGGTCTGATAAGAATTGTTCGCGCTTTTCATCATTAACCGAAAGAACTACGTAGGTTGCGAAGTAAGCAATACGTTCAAGATTACGAACAGTGATACCTAGTAGCAAGCTCATAGCACTTGGTGTGCCACGCATAAACCAAATATGTGCGACTGGTGTTGCAAGTGTAATATGAGCCATACGTTCACGTCGGACAATTGATTTAGTGATTAGTTCACCATTTTTATCAACTGCAGCTTCGCGTGAACGGACGCCTTTAAGTTTGTTATCATGTGGGTTTACGTCTTTGACTGGTCCAAAGATACGCTCACAGAACAATCCGTCTCGCTCTGGTTTTTGTGTTCGATAGTTAATAGTTTCAGGTTTCGTAACCTCACCATTGCTCCACCTTAAAATATCTTCTGGACTTGCTACCGTCAGGCGGATAGCGTTAAAGTCAGCAATTCCGTTACTAGCAATTACTCGTGCCATTTTACGCATCCTCCTTAATTTCTTCGACAACATTTTCATCTTCGATTATCATATCGTCTTCGATATTGTCAAAATCTTCAGCGACTGTTTCTTCTATACTTTCTAAAATTTCTTCAGGAATTATTTCATCTTCCGGAAGTGTACTAATTACTTGAGCGGCGTCAACAACTGCGTCCTCGGCTTCGTCGAGCAAATCAACGCGTAGTCCAAGACCTTGAAGTTCTTTAACTAAGACATTAAATGATTCTGGGAGTTTTGGACCAACAATTGGCTCGTTCTTGATGATTGATTCATAAGCCTTGGCACGTCCATAGACATCATCAGACTTAATCGTAATCATCTCTTGAAGAGTTGCGGCTGCACCATAAGCTTCAAGTGCCCACACTTCCATCTCTCCAAAGCGCTGACCACCATTTTGCGCCTTACCACCAAGTGGTTGCTGAGTAACCATAGTATATGGACCAGTTGATCGAGCGTGTATCTTGTCACTAACCATGTGATGCAATTTAATCATATGCATAACACCGACAGTCGTACGCTCTTCGAAAGCTTGGCCATTTTGACCATCATAGAGCTGGAATTTTCCATCAGTTGCATATCCAGCTTTTGCAAGCTGTTCACTGATAACATTGTTTGGCACACCGTTAAATGGTGGAGTCGCGACCTTGTATCCAAGCGCACGAGCTGCCATACCAAGATGAGTTTCAAACAATTGTCCAATATTCATACGTGACGGCACACCGAGAGGGTTCAAAACCACATCAATTGGCGTTCCATCTTCCATGTATGGCATGTCCTCGATAGGTAGAATCTTGGCTACAACACCTTTATTTCCGTGTCGTCCAGCCAATTTATCACCTACGATAATCTTACGAAGTTGAGCTACGAAAATCTGAATCTGCATCAAAACACCGGCTTTAAGTTCATGTCCGTTTTCACGACTGAAAATCTTTACACCGACAACTTTTCCACCACCTGAACTATTCATTCTAAGTGATGTATCGCGAACATCTTTAGCTTTTTCACCAAAGATTGCGCGTAGTAGACGCTCTTCGCTGGATAGTTCCTGCTCACCCTTTGGCGTAATTTTTCCTACCAATACGTCACCGTTTTTTAGCTCTGAACCAATTTGAACAATACCGTCTTCATCAAGATGTCGCAAAGATTCTTCGCTAACATTTGGAATATCACGAGTTACAATTTCGTTGCCGAGTTTAGTTTCGCGAACCTCAACGGTATAGTCTTTGATATTGATACTCGTAAGAGTGTCATCGCTAACCAAACGACTAGACAGAATCGTAGCATCATCCATGTTATAGCCACCCCATGGCATAAATGCGACCAGTAGGTCACGCCCAAGAGCTAACTCGCCGTCAGCAATAGAAGCACCTTCGATAAGAACGTCGCCGATTTTGACTTTTTGTCCACGAGTAACACGTACTTTTTGGTTGATAGAACGGTCATCATTGCTTTTTGCAAAGTGAATTAGTTCGTATTTTTTAACACCGTCTTTATATTTAACATGAATTTCATCAGCATCGGCACGAACGACTTCACCATCACCACTAGCCGTAATTAACTGACTGGTGTTTTTAGCAATATCAGCCTCAATACCAGTTCCAACAATTGGAGATTCTGGCTTTAAGAGTGGTACTGCTTGTTTTTGCATGGCAGAACCAGTCAACGATCGGTCAACACGGTTCTTTTCAATAAATGGAATTAACGCAGCTGATGATCCAAGTATTTGCTTGTGTGAAGCATCAACATAAGTCACATCATTAGCATCAACTTGTTCTGGCAAGATTCCGTTTCGAGCGCTTACACGTTCGTCAACAAATGAACCGTCGTCATTCAATTTAACACTAGCATCAGCGATAACTTCAACAATCTCTTGAGCCGCATCCATGTACACAACTTTTTTGGTAACTTTATGATCAACAACCTTCAGATAAGGAGTCTCTATAAATCCATATTCATTAATTCGTGCAAATGACGCCAAGTTAAGTACCAATCCAATGTTGGCACCTTCTGGAGTCTCAACAACACAGATACGTCCGTAGTGAGTTGGGTGTGCATCACGAACATCAAATCCAGCACGCTCTCGTGATAAACCACCAGGTCCCATTGAACTAAGACGACGTTTGTGTGAAAGTTCTGAAAGTGGGTTTGTTTCGTCCATCAACTGTGAAAGTTGTGAGCTAGCAAAGAATTCGCGAACTGCGGCAACTACTGGACGGGCATTAATTAGCTGTCCTGGAGTAACATTTTCAAGATCGCTCATACTCATACGATCCATGGCGTTTCGTTGCATGCGTAGCATACCAACGCGGAATTGACGGGCAACTAGTTCGCCGACCAATTTTACGCGGCGATTTGATAGTGAATCTATATCGTCTTCACGTTCTTGGGTATTATTCAATCGAATAATCTCACGAATGATTGCAATCAAGTCGCTTAATTGGAATACACGGTTTTCAGTTGTATTTGGAAGCTTAATTCCTAAACGCTGGTTTAGCTTGTAGCGACCAACACGACTATAATCAAATCGCTTGAAATCAAAGAACATACGTTCAATCATGCTGCGAGCATTATCAACTGTTGCAAGGTCACCAGGACGCAATCGACGGTAAACCTCAATAAGAGCTTCGTTTGAGCCGCGAGCTGAATCTTTTTCCAATGTTGCATCAATATACTTGACTTCACCTGTATCAATGTCTTCGAAAAGGCTCTTAATTTCAGATGTTTTACTATGACCAAGAGCACGAAGAAGTGTCGTAATTGGCAATTTACGACGACGATCGATTTTAACATAAATAACACCGTTAGATGCAGTTTCAATCTCTAGCCAAGCACCACGGCCAGGAATAAGTTTCGCACCATAAAAATTACGAGCTACGGCCTTATCAGCAGTAAAGAATACGCCGGCGCTGCGAATCAACTGCGAGACAATAACACGCTCTGTTCCATTTACAATAAACGTACCGCGATCAGTCATCCATGGGTAATCACCGAGGTAGATTTCCTGTTCTTTTACCTCACCGGTAACTTTATTTGTAAGTTCAACATTAGCATGCAAAGGCGCATCAAATGTTAGATTATTTTCTTTGGCGTCTTGTTCACTAGTCTTTGGATCTTGGAATTTATATTCCTTGAAACGAAGAGATAATTTCTGACCGGTATAGTCATCAATTGGATTTAGTTCTGAGAATATTTCACTCAAGCCAGTTTCGACAAACTCGCGCCAGCTATCTTTTTGATGAGCGATTAAGTTTGGTAGTTCTAGTGCTGTATCGCCCTCAGTAAAGAAGACACGCTTAGTGCTATTTGGCTTTGCTTTTGCCATAGGTGGTGTTTGCTCCTCGCAATAAATTGTATTTTTAGTTGGTTTTCGCCGTACGGCGATAGGGGTTCTTGGCGCCGAAGATTCCCTTAACTGCAGTTAGTTCCTACTCGTAATGCCACTTACGCAATAAGACACAAATAAACAGCAGTTACACTACTTCTTGATAGTTATTATGGGTCATTCCAACTTAATAGTCAAGACAAATATTACTTAATCTGCAGTATTCCAGAAGTTATGAAATTCTTCCTTAGAAGCCGCTGCCTGAAGCCGCTCCATCGCACTTTTTTCTAAATTTTGAGTGCGTTGCCAAGTGACTCCAAGGATGTTTGCGATATCCTTATATTTTATATTCAAGCATGATTGTAGTTCGGCTTTGGCTTGAGAGTAAGTTATCGTCGTCCCATCCCTTCGCTTTACTTCAAAATCACCATATTGCGATAAATCAATCTCAGTGCGCAAACCTAGAACAAGCATTCTCCGATTATCTAAATTTGCCTCTTTGATTATTCCATCCAACAACTCAGAATAATGTGGGGTACCGTTAACTTTCTCTATGTTTGGATCCAATTCTCCGTAAAAATCTGCCAGGGTCTGCTCATTGTCGTCATATGGTACTAGTTTAGCGTCAAGTGACGGAAGGCTGTACGATCCATTCCGCATGAGTAAGGAAATATCGTTAACCGACATACCAGTTGATTCAAATTTCTCTTCGTCGGTTGGATCGCGTCCAAGCAATTCTGCAAGCTCTTCAAGTTGTTTAAATACTTTGCAATATCTCTCATGCACTTGCATCGGCAACCTAATCAGCCTTGATTGGTAATTTATAGCCCTCATAATTCCCTGAAATATCCATTCGTGTGCGTAGGTAGAAAATTGAAATTTTTTAGATCGATCAAAACGATCAACCGCTTTAGATAAGCCGATAATACCTTCCTCTATTATGTCAACATCATCTATAGAGGGATTATTATGTGGTTTTGATACTGACAAAACAAGCCGTAAGTTAGTTAAGAATATAACTTGACGCGCCGCTACTAATTCTAAAACGATTTTTTCATCTACAGGCGTTAGATTATCTAAATCAATTCCACTTTCATAAAGTTCAACGCCGCAATCAATTTGTTTGAAATAGTCATCAGTTTCTTGCCGACTCAGCAGATTAAACATGCCAGCGGTATTCATTAATAATGTTTTTAGGTTTTCGCTATAGACGAACCTTTTACTACTTCTATGTTTTGCGATAGTTTGTAAAACATAGTCATGATCCGCAAATGTATCAACCATCTCTGTAATAATTTCAGAACGATGAGCAAGGTCAGTTTTTATCTCTGGATTTTTAGCAACATTTAATAACACCGGCATTTCAAGATTTGTTTGCAAGCTGTCATTATCTGGGGGAGTTAAATTACCACGAAGGCATTGTCTCCCAAGACTAATTAAATTCGAATGTCGTGAGTCAATTACTTGACTAACGATTTCTGGTTCTGGTTCAAAAATGAGGTCTGATGACCTCAGGATAAACTCACTCATACTACTTTTATTATAGCATATTTGTACAATAACGCAAAATTAATGTCAGGCCTTTGTAATTATTTCGTCGACCAAACCGTATGTCTTAGCTTCGACTGGATTCATCCAGTAGTCACGTTCCATATCTAATTTGATTTTTGAAAGTTTTTGTCCAGTATTTTTAGCAAATAATTCGGCTAGCATTTCCTTGACGGCAATTCCCTCTTTGAGGTCAATTTCCATATCAGTCACTTTACCTTTAGTACCATGACTAGGTTGATGAATCATAATTTTGCTATGAGGTAATGCAAATCGTTTTCCTTTGGCTCCGCTAGACAGCAAGAATGCCCCCATACTAGCCTGCAAGCCAATTCCAATGGTTTGAACATCAGGTTTAATGTATTGCATTGTATCGTAAATCGCCATACCATCGTAAACACTACCACCAGGACTATTAATGTAAAGCTTGATGTCCTTCTTGGGATCGGCATAGGCCAAATGTAATAACTGAGCGACAACGATGTTTGCTGTATGTTCGTCAACTTGCTCGCCTAAAAAGATGATTCGCTCATTAAGTAGTCGAGAATAAATATCAAAAGCACGTTCGCCGTCAAAGGTTTTTTCAATAACAGTTGGGACTAAATAATTCGAAGGTTTTGTCATATAACTATTATATAACAAAAAATGACATCACGGGTGGCGGTCGGCGGGGCAGCACCCGATTTACCACAAAACTGTAATCAGTTTTTGTAAATCAGGGGCGGACCGACCGACAGGACCCGCAGGTTTAAGCTATTGTTTTGTATTTAATTCGACTAATCGATCGACTGTTTTTTCTGTAAGTAGTCGACTAGCGATATCACGGCGTACTTCCGGTGTCTCAAACTGCTTTAAAGCTTCGGCATTTTTAGCATATTGTTTTTTATAACTATCTACATGGGCCTCTAGTTCGGCAGTTGATGCTTCAATCTTTTCAACCTTACTTAGTTCAGCCAACACTAGTCCAGCTTGAACGCGTTTTATGGCGACATCCTTAACTTCAGTTTCTAGCCATTTTTCTTTTGACTCAAAACCTTTATTTTCTAGATACTGTTCAATCGAAAGCCCTTGATACATCAAATTATTTATGAAATCTTTTTCAATTGATTTTGCTTGATCTCCAACTAAAATCTCAGGAACTGGGACTTTGCTAATTGCAACTAATTGTTTGACTAAATCATCTTTTAGTTTTTCACTAGCTTCACGCTCTTTTTGCGCAGTTAATTCGCACTTTATGTCAGTCTTTAGTTCGGCTAACGTTTTGAATGGACCAGATTTGGCGGCTAGAATATCATCAACTTCTGGCAAGACGACCTCTTTAATAGATTTTAAGGTTGTCGTAAAGGTTACCTTCGCGCCCTTTAGATCAGCAGATTGATAGTCGCTGGGGAAAGTTAGTTCAAGGTCAAATACTTCACCTGGTTTATGTCCAACAATTCCTTCTTCGAAACCTGGAATAAATTGATTTGAACCAAGTGTTAAATCATAATCGCTACCAGTGCCACCGTCAAAAGGAATACCATCTTTTTTACCAACAAAATCTATAACGGTTTCATCTCCGTCTTTAGCGGCTCGCTTGACGTCCTTCTTTTCAGAAAAACTCTTACGAATATTATCAATTGTTTCCATGATGTCTGAATCACTGATAACTACTTTTTC
>Ga0209124_10000395_pt1 | contig 24889 bp, 20 predicted proteins | sample BarGraIncu01122A_FD_184502 | JGI IMG/M metagenome (GOLD analysis project Ga0209124, IMG submission 184502) | Arctic peat soil microbial communities from Barrow, Alaska - Barrow Graham LP Incubations 011-22A (SPAdes) (version 2) | ecosystem: Environmental > Terrestrial > Soil > Wetlands > Peat...
CGTCAAGAAAATAAAACTGTAGTTGAGCAACTATCGAAACAGTTTTCGCATCATCCCCGCTTTTACCTATAATTGTACATTACTAAAATGAAGTATCTCAAAAATATCAGAGTTGCACTTGCAATCCTTTTCTTTCTTCCCATTTTTCTATATTTGATTGATTTTACTGGCAAATTACCGGTTCAGATGCATGCGTTGCTCAAAATTCAATGGATACCGGCGCTACTTTCGTTGAACATGATTATTATTGCTGTACTAATAGTTATAAGCCTTCTTTTTGGCCGAATATACTGTTCAACGATTTGTCCTTTGGGAATATTTCAGGATATTGCTGCCCGAAAGTCACGTTTTTTTTCGAAGAAAAAAAAGAAGTTTCGTTATAAATATCAGAAACCTCAAAATATCTTGCGGTATTCGATTTTAGCGTTAACGGTACTTATCTTTGTTATTGGTAGCTCGTTTTTAGTAGTACAACTTGATCCGTACAGCATCTTTGGACGTATTGTTTCGCAACTACTACGCCCATTAGTATTGTTCGCCAACAATGGAATAGCAGCTATTTTTAGCAGTATGGGCAACTATTCTGTTTTCAAAGTGGAACAGCTTACATTTGTACCTGTAGCTTTTGGAATAACACTTTTCTTTTTTGTATTGGTAAGCGTTATGTCGTGGTTTCAGGGTCGGTTGTATTGCAATACTGTTTGTCCGGTGGGAACTTCATTGGGTTTACTTTCCAAGCTATCTGTTTTTCGCATTTCCATCAGCGAATCGTCGTGCAATCAATGTGGTGCCTGCGAAAAATCGTGCAAATCGCAATGCATTGACAGTAAAGCAATGACAGTAGATCAGTCCCGATGTGTAAGTTGCTACAACTGCCTCACCGTTTGCAAAAGATCGAGCATGAACTACCAGTTTGGCTACAAGAAACAAAAAATAGAAGCTTCGCAAGATCCTTCAGATGGCAGTAGACGCACTTTTTTACTTACATCGGGAGCCGTGATTTCAACACTGGCCTTCGCCAACGCGAAAACGCTTACCAGCAAAAAAACTGATGCAACCCTTACCCGCACATCGATAATGCCTCCGGGAGCCGGATCTATTGAACATTTCAATACAAAATGTACCGGCTGTCAATTGTGTGTGGACAAGTGCCCTATGCAGGTACTGAAACCTGCTGCATTGCAATATGGCATTTCGGGTATTATGCAACCGCATTTAAACTTCTCCACCCATATTTTTTGTAGCTACGACTGTAATATCTGTTCTTCGGTGTGTCCTACCGGTGCGTTAAAAGAAATGCCGATTGAAGAAAAAAAACTGGTTCAAATTGGGATTGCCAAATTCAGAAAAGATAAATGTATTGTAGCTGTTGAAGAAACAGATTGTGGAGCCTGCTCAGAGCATTGCCCAACACAAGCAGTACACATGATTCCGTACAAAAATGGACTTACCATTCCGGAAGTTACCGAAAACATTTGCATTGGCTGTGGAGGTTGCGAGTCCATTTGTCCGGCACGCCCCTACCCGGCCATTTACGTAGAGGGTAATAAAACTCAAATTTTAGCAAAAAAACCAGCAGAAGCTGTGAAGTTTGAAAAGAAAATTGATGATTTCGGATTTTAGTAAAAGTTCATGTAGCTGAACTTGAAAAAGATTGTAATATTTCTTTATAAAGGCTTAACATGCCATCACATTTTGGTGGTTAAATGACAAAAAAAGGCTACCTTTGCGTTCCAATTTTAAAGGCATAGAATGTTAGAAATAATTATAAAGGGGATATTAATCGGGTTATGCATATCGGTGCCACTGGGACCAATTGGTATGTTATGCATACAAAGAACCCTAAATCGGGGACAAAAATATGGAATAGCAACTGGATTGGGTGCAACCTTCTCCGATTTAATTTATACAATAATCACCTTATTTTTCCTCAGCTTTGTATTAGATTTTATTGAAATCCATCGTTTTGCCATTCAACTAATTGGAAGTCTAGTAGTGGCAGGCTTTGGGTATTATATTTTCAGAAGTAATCCGGCTACTCAGCCTAAACCCAACGAAACGCTTAAACATTCGTTGTTTGGTGACTTTGTTACTTCATTTGGACTAACCTTATCTAACCCACTGGTTTTATTTGTATTAATAGCACTTTTTGCCCGATTTGAATTTATTGGAAACAACACTACATTATACGTTTCGATAATTGGAATTTTGTCAATTTTGGGCGGTGCGTTTATTTGGTGGAGTGTACTTACTTTTTTGGTAAGTCGGTTCAAGAACAAAATGAACATGCGTGAATTGAAAATTCTAAATCAAATCACCGGCTTTATCATTATTGCAATTGGTGTAGTTGGCTTTTTGCTTGGTCTTTTGAAAATCGGATCCCTCTAAATAATACGCTTAATTACACGCAATGTATGCGTATACTCACCGGTTTTTGAAGAAATAATACCCTGTGAATCAATCGAGTCAATTCTTACAGATCCCGAAACGTGAATAATTTGGTGAGTATTGAATAAAATACCAACATGAACTATTTTACGATCAACGTTTTCAAAGAACACTAAATCACCTGGTTGTGCTTCAAAAAGAAAATCAATAACACGACCAAATTCAACTTGTTGTGTTACTTCACGCAGCAAATTTACACCACTCATTGCAAACACAACCTGTACCAATCCCGAACAATCAATTCCCATAATGCTTTTACCACCCAAAAGATTAGGTGCATTGAGATATTGCAAGGCATTTGTTGTAATTTGTTGGGACAATGATTTAGGTTTTGGTTGATTGGACGACATATTTATTTGATAAATTTCATCGCCAATGATGCATCTTCCATAATTGTACGAAGGGAAATAACTACCTCCGGGCAAATACATTTTTTGATTAGAAACTGGTTTATCGCAAACTATAAAAGGAACAGGAATGCAGAAAGTTGGTGAGTTAGAAAGGCGTTTTTCTTCTTCAGCAGAAAGAATTTGGATCATTTTTGAATCTGCCCAACCCTGACAATTATCAGTCAGGCTTCTGACATACAGCCAGTGTTCACCAACTTCCAGAACTTCAACGCGCTCACCAAACATAAGTTGGGTAGACAATTCGCTACTTTCGCTGTCACTCACCCGAAGTGAAACTAATGGAAGTGTAATTATGCCTGTCATGGTGTAGTTGGTAGTTATTAGTTGACAGATAGAGATTAACTATCGCAACTAATCATTGATTATAGAATAGATTCTCCCGCAAAAATACTGAAAGTTTGCTTAACACGCTACTATTAGCAGATTTTTTCGTAATTTTCGGCTCTTTTATATTTAAAACATTATATTGTTCATATTGCTCCGGTTATGAAAATAAAAATTACTCAAACGCAGGTTCAAAACATTACAAAATTGGGGCTATTCATTTGTGTTATAGCACTAATCACACAACTTTTTCCCACCAAAAACAAATTCAAATATCAATTTGAGGTAGGAAAACCGTGGTCTTATGAATTGATTACGGCATCGTTTGATTTTCCTATTTACAAAAGTGACCTACAAATATCGAAAGAAAAAGAAGAGATACTCAAGGATTTTACACCTTATTTTCAGTTAGACAGCATAAAATACAACCTACAAATCAATAAATTATTTACCGATTGGAAGAAAAAAACCGGTAAATACCCTATCTCCCAAAATTACATTAAGCGTAAATTTCAATCTATTTATTCTGTTGGAATTATTTCAGTAGCAGATTACAATAAATTATTGGAAGATAAGCGTGAAAACATATCATGCATAGCACCTAGTCGGGTATCACGTACTTTGGCTGTAGAAAATGTGTATACACCCAAAACTGCTTACGAAGAAATTCTACGTGATGCCCCCGAAGCCATAAAGTCATACGATTTGAATTTATATTTGGTCGAAAACTTAAAGTTCGACAGCGTCACTACCGAATTATCGAAAACTGACTTATTGAAAAACTTGTCCATGACATCGGGAATGGTTCAAACCGGACAACGAATTATTGATAGAGGTGAGATAATAACACCGGCAAATTATCTGGAACTACGGTCGTTGAAAATTGAATACGAAAAGCGCAAAGGAGCTATCCAACAGTCAGCCATTGTAGTTGTTGGCGAGATCATCATGATTTCTGGGCTCATTTGCTTATTCTTTTCGTACATCTACCTGTTCCGTCCGCGTATCTACGATAAATTCGGCGATTTACTCTTTCTATCACTTCTTATTGTAATGGTAGTAGGGTTGACTGCTTTCTCATTGCATTATGACACTTTGAGCTATTACATGGTTCCGTTTGCATTAGTTCCTATCATCATTAGGGTTTTCTATGACCCACGTACAGCATTATTTGCACATATCTGTACAATGCTCATCATTTCATTTATGGTGGATAATTCGTTCCAGTTTATACTTTTGCAAGTGACTATTGGTATGGCAGCCGTTTCGAGTTTAAAAGACATGACGCAACGCTCGCAACTAGCTCAAACAGCGCTGTATATATTTTTGTGTTATTGCATTATGTACCTGGCATTTCAACTTATTTCGGAAGGGAATATAGAAAGAATCAATTGGCAACCCATTCTATATTTCTCCATCAGCAGTGCTTGCTTGCTTTTTGCTTACGTTTTAATTTACATTTTCGAAAAAATGTTCAGTCTTATTTCTAGCGTTACGTTGGTGGAGCTGACCAATATCAACAGCGATTTAATGATGAAGTTTGCCGAAGTGGCACCGGGCACATTTCAACACACGCTTCAGGTTTCGAATCTGGCTACAGAAGCTGCTAAGAAAATAAACGCTAATAGTCTGTTGGTGAGAACAGGAGCCTTGTATCACGATATTGGAAAAATGAAACATCCCGAATTTTTTACCGAAAACCAAATGGGAGGTAAAAATCCTCTTACGGATATGGATTATGAAGAAGCAGCAAAAATTGTCATCAGCCACGTGACCGATGGCATCGAAATTGCTAAAAAAAGTCATTTGCCGGAACAGATCATCAATTTTATTGGTACCCATCATGGTTTAGGCAAAGCAAAATTTTTCTATACTTCATTTATAAATGCTTATCCTGACAAAACACCTAACGACGCAGCCTTTACTTATCCGGGACCGTTACCGAACAACAAAGAAACAGCTATCCTAATGATGGCCGATGCGGTGGAAGCCCGCTCCAGAAGTTTGGGAGTGTACACCGAAGAAAGCATCAACGAGATGGTGGAAAGTATGATTAACAGTCAGATAGCTGATGGTCAATTTAAAGATGCGCCGATTACTTTTAGGGACGTAGAAACGGTAAAATCAGTGTTCAAGGAAAAAATCAAGAATATATACCATACAAGGATAGCTTATCCCGAAGCGACTAAAATCACACATTGATAAAAATAAAAGCCACCAAATCATTCATCTACGATTTGGTGGCTTTTTGTACACATCAGATCTTTATAATTATCCCAATGGTAGGCAGTATATTTCCTGCAAAGCTGTCGAGCGTTCGTAAGCCCTGTTTGCTGCTATCACCGTTTGCATCCGGAATAACAGCTCCACTTGCATCCAGGTTGGTATAAACAGGTGCACCCTGTGTTTTGAAATTATAAACGTTTTGAATATCGGTATACAGGTTCAGCACCCACTTTTTGAAATAAAACTCTTTATCAATACGCATATCCAGTTGATGCGCACTGGCTAATTGGAGCGTATTAAACCTCGAATAATCGAGATAGGGCTGATTAGTAATGTTCCATGCAGCCTTGACATACGATTTAGAATCGATAGGCGTGTAAGGAGCACCACCCACAAAACGCCAACGAATAGCCACATTCCAGTTTTTTGGAAGTTTATAACTGGCTATCAAATTCAGCAAATGACGGGTATCCCACGAAGAAGGAACATAATTGCCCGCCAGATTGGTAAACTCACTTCTGAAATAGGTGTAGGTCGCCGTTAGGTTCATTTTATTCATTTCCACTATTTTGGCCATAAATTCTATACCATAAGCACGACCTTTTCCGTTAGAAACAATTTCCTCATCCCCCACTTGTCCATATTCGGTTCCTTTGCTGGCAATACTCAAACCATCTACCACTGAGAAAGGGTAATAATGATACCCCTTATAAAATCCTTCCACTGTCATCCTCACTTTGTCCATTGGACGATAATCGAATCCTACGATGGCCTGGTTGGAGATGGTATAGCGTAAATTTTCATTTTGATTTACAAAGACTCCAGCGGTATTTTTAAAACCGAGTGTGGTATAAGCAGGTTGAAGTGCATAACGTCCTACATTGGCATTTAAATCCAGTTTTTCGGACAGCATATAGGACGCCGACAGACGTGGTGAGAACTGATTGAGCGGATTGCGCATATTATCGTTGTAATTCAGCCCTGCAAAATTGATTCCCAACGATAATTTCAGTTTATCGTTCATGTATTGGTCTGAAGCTTGCACGAAAGCCTGATAACCAAATAAATTAATACCAGTATTATAATTTAAATCCGTAACCGTATTATTCAAATATAATTTTCGGCTTGTTTCATTGGTATAATGTGAATATTTAATGCCGGCTCCATAGGAAAGTTTGAAGGGTAAATCGGGGTAATTACGTTCAAAGCGCAATTTATTTTCGGCTTCGTCCGACTTGTAATCTGAGGTTTTACCTTTCGATTCATCATTCTCCAGGTACTTGAAATTTGAATTGCGGAGCATGTTACGACTTAAGACCCACGTATCGTAATGCGTATCGCCATAATGTTTGTAAACAGTGCCGACAGTATAATTCCATTGTTTATAGGTGGGAAGATAAGCCAACAAATAACGCTGACTTTCGGTGGGGTTGCTTATACCGGTATTGAGCACCATGTCGTCGATAGCACCAATGCCGATAAATGAAATCTCATTCTTTTTATCCAACTGAATTTTATATTTTACCTGAAAATCGTTGTAGGTGGGAAGAAAGGGCAAGCCAATGGCCGCAAACAAAAACTGTAAATACGATTGACGAGCCGAAACAATAAAGGTTGATTTCTTTCCAATTGGTCCATCAATGGTCAATGCTGCATCCGAAGCACCCACCGATAGTTTGGTGTGCAAACGGTCCTTGCTACCATCTTTTTGTTTTATTTCCATCACCGAACTGAGTGCATTGCCTCTGTTGGCAGGGAAAGCACCGGTGTAAAAGCTTATTTCGCGCACAAAATCGGGATTGATAACACCCACCGTACCACCCGACGAACCCTGAGTGGCAAAGTGATTGATAACAGGAATTTCGATCCCATCAAGATAAAACACATTCTCAGAAGGTCCTCCACCACGCACTATCAGGTCATTACGATTTGGATTGGTGGCTCCCACTCCAGGCAATGCCTGCACTACCTTAGAAACATCGCGGTTGGCACCGGCACTTTTTTCAATTTCCTGAACTCCTATGGACAAAACAGAAATTGGACTTTCTATTCTTTTTATATTGATGCTAGAGCGAACAGTTACTTCCGACAGTTGAACGGATGTTTGCTCCACCGCAATATCCAAAAAGGTAGTTTGATTTCCCTGCACCTGCACTTCGGACGAAATGGTCTTTTCGTACCCCACCAAACTAATGACTAAACGTTTAAAACCCGGTTCGAGACCAGTAAACGCGTAGTTACCTTCCACATCAGTTGTGGAACTAATAGTGGTACCTTGAATTAAAATTGCAGCAAACTCTAAAGCTTGATTGGTTTTTGCATCATAAATGCGACCTTTGAGTACACCATTTTGAGAAAAGACATGAGAAGAAAGTACGATGAGAGAAAAGAACAAGAAATTTTTCATATAAAGTAAAAAATTACAATTTACAACTTATAACAATGGAATATTCAAAATGTTTATTCTTAAAATGTCACACACCCTTAACAGGTTACACATATTCATGTAGCAACAATTAAGTTATTTTACCAAACAAAACTTATAATATAAAAAGAATGAAAAAGAATTTACTCGTGTATTTAATTTGTTTATTGTGTATTGCAATGACAAGCAGTTGCAAAAGCAACGATGAGACCAAGACAGTTCCGGAAACAGTGAAATTCATGGTTATTTCCGATATACACTATTTCGACCCATCGCTGTTTACCCTCCCGGCCAATGCCTACTTTCAAGGTTATCTGGCTGCAGATCGAAAATTAATTATTGAAAGTAGTGCAATTTTAAAAAATGTACTTGCAACCGTAATGACTGAAAAACCGGATTTCTTACTGATAACAGGTGATTTGACAAAAGATGGTGAAAAAATAGATCATCAAGCATTGGCAGCATTGTTCAAAGCTTTGTCCGACAATGGCATTAAAGTATTAGTAATACCTGGCAACCATGATGTAAATAACCCTAGCGCATATAGCTACACAGGAACATCACAAACTGCTATTGCAAATGTAACTGCTACAGATTTCGCATCTATCTACACCAACTGCGGATATGGAAATGCTGTTGAACGCGACCCTAGTTCATTGAGTTATGTATCAGAACCCGTAAATGGAATTTGGGTAATGGGTATTGATGCATGTCATTATACTCCTAGCGAAACTGCCGGAAGTATTTCCACAACTACTCTAAGCTGGGTAAAATCAATCATTACAAAAGCTAAAAATAAAAATAAGGTTTTACTTTCGATGATGCATCACGGAATGGTTGAACATTTTACAGGTCAAAGCACCATGTTCTCGGAATATGTTATTGCCGACTGGAAAAATGTATCGAGCGCTTTGGCCGACTCTGGAATGAATGTGGTCTTTACAGGACACTTTCATGCTCAAGACATTGCCAAAGGCACAGGAACAAAAGGTTTTATTTACGATGTTGAAACCGGAAGTACAGTTACGGCACCATGTCCGTATCGTATCGCCACATTAAATACGGTAAACAAAACATTGAAAATCACTTCAGGAAAAATTGATGGAGTTACATACAGCACCATTCCTACAGGAACTAATTTTCAAACCTATGCAAGAGATTACTTAACAACAGGAATGAAAACGATCAGCTATTATATGCTTACAAGCGCTCCGTACAATATTCCGGCAAGTGCTGTAACCGGATATAAACTCGATGATATATTTACAAATGCGTTTGTAGCACATTATGCAGGTGACGAAACTGCAAGTGCAAGTGATAATACCAACATTCAAACTGTATCCAAGCTTATTCCAACATTGGGTGGAGCTATTCAAAGTGTTTGGACAGATCCGGCACCGAAGGATAATAACATCACTATTAATCTTAAAACAGGAGAGGCTACGAATAACTAATCATTCTTGGTTAATGAAATAATAATTCCCGTAGCTAGTACAGATAAAAGTGTATCGGCTGCGGGAATCTTATTCATATAACTAAAGCAATCAATGATTTGCAATCCTTTTCACTGCATCGTAAATGGGCACTAAGTAGCCATTTTCAAATCTACAAAGCAAACAAATATTGCCAACAGGCTTGGCACTCACCCACTCCAATTCAAGCGCCTTATCATTATAAAGCATTTTGGTGACAAATGATTTACCTACTTTGAAAAGGAAATCATAGTCCTGCGTTTCGAACTGAAGATTCATTTTATTGAAATCATCCACTTCAAATTCGCATTTGTAAACAGCATTTTCGGCACATTCGGTACGTAGGTACAATCCTTTATCTACAAATACGGGCGAAGTACTTTTTTGAGCTTTAAACTGACTTGCACGGATTTGTCCTTTAAAAATCAACGTATCATCCTGCTTAATCTCGATTTCGGCAATATGTTCGGCCAATAAATGGGAGCCGTGAACCAAATCGTTATAATGAAAAAACTCCTCCCAGTTATGAAATATGGTAGTATCTTTTGGCATGTAATTTCCCAAAACGAGCTCTGCTCCTACTCCTGTAAGTTGAATCTGTATTTTCGCCATTGTAGTTTTATTTTCTGACCGCAAAATTACATAAATTAAACGCAAATAGAAAATTGAGTTGAATAGGAATACCTAATATGTGAAAAATTACAACTGTTAGAAAATAAATCTAAAAATAATGCGGGTTTGAATATGTCAACGTTAAATAATATTTAACCGCAGTTTAGTTTAAAGACTAATTGTTATGAATTTGATATATTTGCATTGTTTAGTAATCACATATAAAACGAACATATGAAGCATTTTACCCTCATCTTCTCTTTTCTGTTTTTCTATTTAACCCTTTCGGCACAAATTTTAAAAGGAAACATTTCAAAGGCAAACGGTGAACCGGTTTCCTACGCCACAGTGTACATTCACGAAACTACCTCGGGAATAGTAGCCGACGAACAAGGCAGGTTTCAGACCCGACTCAATGCCGGAACCTACACCTGCGAGTTCAGGTCGCTGGGATATGAGTCGCAAACAAAAACGATAGAGCTAAAGCCCGAAGGCACAATACTTCAAATCACCCTTACCGAAAAAGAAATTAAACTCAACGAGTTACTAGTAAAACCGTCGAAGGATAATCCGGCCAACAGAGTAATGCGACAAGCCATTGCTCACGCACCTCAACATTTGTATCAGGTGGCAAGCTTCACTTCCGAAAATTATTTGAAGGGAAGTGCCAAAATTGAGAAAGTTCCCGGGTTGATGAAAATGATGATAAAAGACAAGAAGCTGCTGTCACTTATTGGTAAGTTGATGGTGTTGGAATCGAAGAACGAGGTAAGTTATCAGTTACCAAACAAATACACACAAAAGGTGATTGCCTACAAAAGTTCCATGCCAAAAGAGATAGAGCCTAAAGGAGGAATGAAAATAGCCACATCGAGCATTTACCAAGCCGATTTTATGGGCTACGTATCACCATTATCCACCAGAGCATTTCAATATTATCAGTTCAAGTTGGAAGATATTTTTGCCAACGGCGATTATACGGTAAACAAAATAAAAGTAATACCCAGAGTGCAGAGCGACAAACTATTTGCAGGCTATATCTACATTTTGGAAGATGACTGGAGCGTATTTTCTGTCGATTTCACCAATCTGGAAATGGGTATAAGTACACGCTACAAAATTTCGTACCAGGAGGTTAAACCCACCGTATTTATGCCCATTACCTTCGACATGTATGCCGACATAGGCACCATGGGTGTGAAAGGTTTTGGACGATTTTACTCGTCGGTAAAATATAATGCCATCAAGGTAAACCCAAAGATAACCACATTGCAGAACCTGCAAAAGCCAGTTAATGTAATGCCAAGTGCACAACTAAAACCGAACAAGTCACTTGCAAAAATAGCAGAACTGTCGGCCAAAGAGCATCTGAAAACGCGTGAAGCCATTAAACTGGCACGATTGATGACCGCCGAAACCAAGCCGAAAGAGCTGAAAGACAAAGAGAAATCACTCGAAATAAAAGACAACGAAGACCTGAAAATGGAAATTGATTCCATGTCGACCAAACGCGACTCCACCTATTGGGAAAACGTACGCAATGTACCCCTCAGAGCCGATGAAGCCGAAAGTTTCAGAAAAAAAGATACGCTACCTGTTTCGAAAAATATAACTACGACCGATAATTCGGTATCCATAAATCTCAGAGGTGAATCGAAAGCGTCCTTACTTTCGGGCGGAACAATAAAGCTCGGCAAATCCGCCAATGTCCGCTTCGACGGTTTGCTGCGTGGCGTACTCCAACAATACAATTTTGTGGATGGTGCATGGATCGGGCAAAAAGTGGCGCTCAACATCAACACTTCCAAAACCAACAGCATGAACATTGTACCCTCGGTTTATTATACCACCGCCCGCCACTCGATGGTGTGGGATATAAAAAACGTTTACCGCTATGCACCGCTGGCTAATGGGCAGTTGTGGGTAAACGGTGGAAACACCAGCGAGGACATACAAACGAATCGCGGAACATCACGTTTCTTCAACTCCCTTTCGTCGCTTTTCTTCGGCGATAACGCCATTCGGTTCTATCAGAAAAAATATTTCATGGCCGAAAATCAGGTAGACATAGCCAACGGACTGCGCCTTTGGACCGGTGCGAGTTACGAAGACCGGCAACTGCTCACCAACCACACCAACTATCACTTTTTTGGAGGTGCGTCCCTGCCCAATTATCCCGACCAGACTTATAGCGATGCATTCCCCAACCATTCGGCCACCACGGCATGGGTAAGAGTGGAATATACGCCCTACATGAAATACCGAATAAAGGACGGCAAAAAAGAATATGCAGGTTCTGCCTATCCAACCTTTGCCCTTAAATATAAAAAGGGAATTGCGCTACTGAATCAGAACGAGCAGTCGGACTACGACAAAGTAGATTTTTCGGTACATCAAAATATCAAACTCTCGGAGTTCGACCGTATCAACTATCAGGTGGTAGCCGGTGCGTTTCTTAGCAAGCAAAAACTCTATGCTCCGGATCTCAACTATTTTGGAACAAATCCGCTACTTATAACCGAAAAAGCGTTCGATTATATCTTCAGCCTGTTGCCAAACTACAGCAATAGTCATAGTCAATGGTTGGAAACGCATTTTAATTACACATCGAGGTACCTGCTGCTGAAACGTATCCCATTTTTGCAAACCAAACAATTCTACGAGTCGATCCACCTCCACAGCCTTTGGAATGAACAAACTCAACAACCTTATTCTGAACTGGGCTATTCAATTAGCTTTGGGTTCTTGGGCAAGGTTGGGATCTTTGGCAGTTTCGACGGGTTTAAGCACAAAGATACAGGCATAAAAATCAGCATTCCATTGTTTGGACAAAATTGGAACAGATAACTTTGTAGGATTGTATTCGCTACTTGTGACTGATTCGGAGTGCGACTTGAATGTGATTAAAACATGTAAAATGAAATTGCTTTTTCATTTGCGAACAAAATGATTGTTTCTACTGTTTGAACGAAAAAAATATAACAATATTCAACTTCAAAAAAAACAAAGAAACAATATGAAAAAGATTAGTTTATCGATAGTAGCTTTACTATTTACAGTTACAGCATTCTCGCAAACATGGGTTTCGGACGCGGCGCATTCCCGCTTAGGTTTCACAATTTCTCACCTTATGATTTCGCATGTAACAGGTAATTTCAAACAATTTGAAGTCAAAGCTGTCACTACAAAACCAGACTATAGCGATGCTAAAATTGAAGTTACCGCACAAATTACAAGTATCAATACTGACAACGGACAACGTGATGCTCACTTGAAAACTCCTGAGTTTTTTGATGCTGCGCAATTCACGACATTGAGTTTTAAGAGTACTTCTGTAAAAAATGTCAAAGGCAATGAATTCAAACTGATTGGTAATTTGACTATGCACGGGGTTACAAAACCAGTAGTTTTGGATTTGATTTTTGAAGGCAAAGTCACTAACCCAATGAACAAAAAAGAAATAGCTGTTTTTACAATTAAAGGAATTTTGAAACGATCGGATTTCGGCGTTGGTAGCAAATTCCCTGCAGCAATGATTGGCGATGAAATAACACTTAATGCAAGTGTAGAACTTAGTCCTGCCAGCTAAATGAATCTCATTATTTCTAAACGAAACGAGGCTTACACATTCAGTTGTGTAAGCCTCGCCCGTTTAATATTGGAAGGTTTAAACTAACAAATAGTAATATTGGGAAACCGCAGATGATGCATCACTTCACGCAAAATCAACAGTGTAGCTGCAAAAGCATTTGTGGTTGGTAATATATCCTGACTTGCCGGACGACCCGAGATAATAGCCGCTAAGCGAGTAAAAGCATGTTCCATATCCTGAATACACAAAATCATTCCCTGTTCACTTTCTTCAAATGCCGACACCCGTGCAATTTCTAAAATACACGCATCCACTGTGTATAAGTTTGAATGAGGAGTAAGCAGTTTATGCAAGGGCATTACCTCATCTTCAACCACCTGAATGGCATTTTCAACTTCACCCGCAGTTGGTGGATTATGTATAAAAAACTCGCGAGCCGTTTTTTCAGTACCAATTTCAAAAAGCCAAACATTGTCAGGCGTATCAGCATTCGTTCCCTGTACCATAAAACTGTATTCGTCGGCTATGTGCAGCACAGTTATGGCAGAATTTCCAACGCATTTTTGGCGAATAGTACGGTAAATATCCTGAGCAATTTGTTGTATTTCGTTAGGAATAATAGTTATCATTATTGGGTTCATTTTAAATGAAAGAAAAATTGAGATCCAAAACCGCGAGTTGGAACTCGCGAGACCCGATTAGCAATCACGTAAAGCTCTGCTAGAGGTAACATTCTAAAACTCAAGACGAATTTTATTTTACAATTCTTCAATAATCACCCCAATGCCCTCATTTTTCAATAGAGTCAACGATTTTGAACAGATGGCAGGGGAACATAGCAATGATACTTTCATGTCAGCATCTACACTTTGTATTTGCCTGGCTATTTTTACAATTTTTGCCGCATCCTTTTGAATGATACGACTCTTGATAAGCTTTACAATAGCTACGTGATTTTCACCAAGATCGCGTAAGACAATACGCGATGACAAATTATAGTCGGAAGGACTTACTGGTTTCATAATAGTTTAGATAGAGTTTTTTTGTTGTGAATAACATGTCTCCGGATAGTTGAAGAAAGCTAATTAAGTGTTGAACTGTGAGGTGCAAATCAGCAAAGGTTTATCTAAAAGTAAATAATCCGCTCCTCATCCTTTAAAAGGGAAACGCTTCCTAAAGTCAATTTGACCCATCCTTTTAAAGGAAAGCTCCTCTAAAATTCAGTTTGACCTTTCCTTTAAAAGGAAAGCCTGCCGGAAATTCAGTTTGCCTCATCCTTTAAAAGGATACCCCCTCCGAAAACTGATTTGCCTCATCCTTTAAAAGGATGGATGGTTTATTAATACACTCACCCTTTACTTGTTTACTTGTTTACTGAATTCGATTAACCGTTGTTCCAGCACCGCCATTTGGTCTAATCGCACAAACGACACACATGCACGCAATCCATTAGGATCTTCGCTCCCCGTAATAGCCAGTGAAATGGCACTGATACCGTAGTACAGAAATTCTTTCATCAACTCGCCACTCGTCATGCCCGGATATGCAATCGTGAAATAAAAACCGTCAGCCAATTCTCGGTCTTCGTCATTGTACACGATATAAAAACCGTATTTCAGGAATAAAGCTTTCATCAAGCGTGCCTTTTCAGCGTAAGGATGCAATGCACTTGCAAAATCAAACTCACCATCGTTTATCGCTTTCAGAGTAGCAGCCAGTGCATATTGTGCCGAATGTGAAGTTCCGGCCGTGGTGGCATACAATACGCCATAAGGTATGAAATGCCCAAGTACATCGCTCGTGAAATAGTTTTTCAGATTCGGATAGTGGCGTGTCCGCAACTTTTCGGAGGTGATCATCATGCCAATGCGCTGACCGGCGTAACTAAAAATCTTAGATGCAGAAAGCAACAAAATATAATTATCGGTATAATTTGCCACCGAAGGTTGATAAGGTGCAACACCTGCAATGCCGTAATGCTGGCGAAAATCCATGCCAAAATAAGCCAGATCTTCCACCACAATCGCATCATATTTAGTCGCCAGTTCGCCAATAATATGCAGCTCAGCTTCCGAAAAACAGATCCACGACGGATTGTTGGGCGACGAATAACAAATGGAACAAATATTACCTTCTGCCAAAAACGATTCGAGTTTATCGCGAAGCTTTTCGCCACGGAAATTCAGGATATCGAATGATTTATACGGCACACCTATCAGGTGCAATTGCGATTTCTGCACCGGAAAGCCAGGGTCGATAAACAAGGTGTAGGGTTTATTAGGATCGGTGCGCGCTGCAGCCAGTAGAGCAGCAAAACTTCCTTGCATCCCTCCTACTGTTGGCACACAGTTCAGCGGGCTAACATCGATATTGATAAATAATTTGGCAAAACGGGCAATCTCAGTTTTAGCAAACGGAATACCCTCGATATTCGGATACTGAGCCGCCAAACCGGTGTCCAGCGCCCGCTTCTCCGCCTCAATAGCGATAGCCGAAGCCGGCAAGCCCGGCACACCCATTTCCATATGTATAAATTCCTGCCCGCTTTGTTGCTCTATTTGTGCAACAAGTTTACCCACTTCACGAATGGATAGCTGCGTAATATCCGACTCACCAAATTGAGCAAAAAGTGAATCGACAATTTCTTTTTTTATAATCATTTTTGAAGTTTAACAAATAACGTTTTCGAAGAAAACAATAACGCGACCGAAGGGAGTAAATAACGCGTAGGCAATATCGCCGAAGGCTAATTATTATTTCTTTCTCCTATCCACCACTCTCACCGCTTTTCCTTCGCTGCGCGCAATGGTTTTTGGCTCTACCAGCGTTACTTTTACGCTCAATCCAATGGCAGAATTAAGTGCATGCGAGATTTTTTTCGATAAATTCTGTAATTCACGAATGGTATCGGTCAGTTTTGTTTCATCCATTTCCACCTGCAATTCAAGCGTATCCAGATTATTTACATTGTCCACATAGAGCATATAATGCGCGCTGGTTTCACCCATTTCAAGGAGAACGTGCTCAATTTGCGATGGGAACAGATTCACACCACGAATAATCAACATATCGTCGCTGCGACCGGTAATCTTTTTCATGCGCACCAATGTGCGACCACATTCGCAAGTATCACGGGTGAGCGTAGAAAGGTCACGCGTATTGTAACGCAACAACGGGATTCCTTCTTTGGTAAGCGTTGTAAACACCAATTCACCCTCAGTTCCATCAGCTAAAGGCAGCTTGCTGTCGGGGTGTACGATCTCTGGATAAAAATGGTCTTCGTGAACATGCAATCCGGTATGAGCTTGACAGTCGTTGGCCACGCCCGGTCCCATAATTTCGCTGAGTCCGTAAATATCGTAAGCCTTAATTCCCCATTTCTTCTCAAGCTCCAGTCGCATGTTTTCCGTCCATGGTTCTGCACCAAAAACACCAATTTTTAATTTCATATCGGCCAACGAATAACCATTTTCAGTTAATGCATCGGCAAGATGAAGCGCATACGAAGGCGTACAAGCCAGCACGGTAGAGCCAAAGTCGGACATTAATTGTAATTGTCGGCGCGTATTTCCACCTGAAATGGGGATAACAGCACAACCTACATTCTCAGCTCCGTAATGAACCCCCAATCCGCCAGTAAATAATCCGTATCCGTAGGAAATCTGCATAACATCTTCGTTGGAAATGCCGGCCATGGTCAGGCAACGTGCAAGCACTTCGCGCCAGTTTTCTATATCGTTTTTGGTATAGCCCACCGTTGTAGGTTTTCCCGTTGTTCCGCTCGAAGCATGCACACGCACAATGTCTTTCATGGGTACGGCAAACAAATTAAACGGATAGTTATCACGCAAATCGGTTTTATAAGTAAATGGTAATTTTACAATATCGTCGATAGATTGAATATCCGAAGGCTTCACACCCATTTCATCCATTCGCCGACGGTAAAAAGCCACATTGGCATATACCTGTTGCACTAATTTTATTAATCTCTCACTTTGCAACGCACGCATCGCGTCGCGACCCATACATTCTATTTCTTTATTCCAAATCATATTTTATTGCTTCGTGTTACTACTTCGTGATATTTACTCCATGCGGTCGTGTTATTTTTTGAACGCTGACAGGTGCAAGCACGCTGTCAGGTTCTGGATACTTACCTCTTGCCTCTATCTTAGCTCCGCTTCACGAATTGATTTCAATCCATTAGCCTTAATTACCTCCACAGCTTTATCGCAATTGTCGGTACGAATGATCAGGATGGATTTACTTCCAAAACTGAAAGCATACACATACTCAATGCAAATATCGGCAGCAGTAAACAGGTCCAGAATATGCGACATAGAGCCGGGCGCGGCATTCATTTCGAGCGAAAGAATGTCGTGTACACGCACCGTAAACTGTTCGGCTCGTAAAGCTTCAAGTGCTTTTTCAGGGTCGGAAACGATGGCGCGAAGAATGCCGTAATCACTAGAATCTGCAACGGTTAACGCAATAATATTGATGTTATTTTTGGCCAAAACGGAAAGAATTTGGTTCAAATGGCCGGTTTTGTTTTCGAGGAAAACAGAGAGTTGGCGAATTGTCATTTTATTAGATATAAAAGGTTGTTGATTTTGCAATTGTAGGGCTAGAGCCGGTAGCGGCTCTTCTCTGTGTGATTTGATTTTAAGACACGCAAATTTACACAAATTGATGGAAAAACAAAGTGTTTTGTTACAAATTAGAAGAAAAAACATCACCATACTTTCAGCCAAAAAAATAACACGAATTTGGTCATCATTAATAGATTGATTTTCTGCATCCAAAAAAAAGTTGTATTTTTATCGTTCCAACAAAATCAAACTATCAAATTATAAAGAGTATGAAAGACAATGCATTACTAATGGAAGTCATTGCCAAAGCGCAAACATGGCTTACTGGTAACTACGATGAAGTAACTAAAAACGAAATACGTCGCATGATTGATGCCGACGATAAGACAGAATTAATCGAATCTTTTTACCGCGACCTGGAATTTGGAACAGGTGGATTGCGTGGTATCATGGGTGCAGGAACCAATCGCATGAACATTTACACCGTTGGTGCTGCTACTCAGGGATTGAGTAATTATTTGAAAGCACAATTCCCTGACGTTCCTCAAATCAGCGTCGTCATCGGACATGACTGTCGCAATAATAGCCGCTTGTTCTCTGAAGTTTCTGCTAATATTTTTTCGGCCAATGGCATTAAAGTATATTTATTCGAAGACCTTCGTCCAACGCCGGAAGCTTCATTTGCTATTCGTCAGTTAGGCTGTCAGAGTGGAATTATCCTTACCGCTTCTCACAATCCGAAAGAATACAACGGCTACAAAGCTTATTGGAACGATGGTGCACAAATGATTGCTCCACATGATGAGAACGTAATTACCGAAGTAATGAAAATCAAAAGCATCGACGAAATTAAATTCGTAGGCAATCCTGCTTTAATTGAAATTATCGGCGAAGAAATTGATAAGATTTATATCGAAAATATCAAAAAACTTTCTCTTTCGCCTGATGCTATCAAACGCAACAGCGATTTGAAGATTGTATATACTCCGATTCACGGTACAGGTGTGAAACTGATTCCACGTGCTTTGCACGAATATGGTTTCACAAACATTATCAACGTTCCTGAACAAGACGTTACCAGTGGCGATTTCCCAACCGTAGTTTCTCCCAACCCTGAAGAACCTGCTGCATTGGATATGGCTGTAAAAAAAGCAATAGCTACAGATGCCGATATCGTTATGGCTTCTGATCCTGACGCCGACCGTCTTGGTATTGCTGTAAAAAACGACAAAAACGAATGGATTCTGGTAAACGGAAACCAAACGGCTTTGATTTTTATCTATTACCTTATCCGTCGATGGAAAGAACTGGGTAAACTGACAGGCAACCAATATATCGTAAAAACGATTGTTACCACCGAAATTATCAAACAAATTGCTGATAGAAACAATGTGGAAATGTTCGACTGTTTCACCGGTTTCAAATGGATTGGTGCGGTGATTCGTGAAAATGAAGGCAAAAAAGAATACATTGGCGGTGGCGAAGAAAGCTACGGTTTCTTGCCTGAAGATTTTGCCCGCGATAAAGATGCTGTTTCGTCTTGTACGATGATGGCAGAAATTGCGGCATGGGCAAAAGACAATGGCAAAACATTGTTCGAACTGCTACAGGATATTTATGTAGAATACGGTTACGGAAAAGAAAAAGGTATTTCGGTAGTGCGCAAAGGAAAATCGGGAGCCGAAGAAATTGCTCAAATGATGAAAGATTTCCGCAACAATCCTCCAAAAGAAATAGCCGGATCGAAAGTAAGCGTTATCAAAGACTACGAAACATTGAAATTGACAAACATTGCTACAGGCGCAGTTTCTGACCTGGTAATGCCTGCTACTTCAAACGTATTACAATATTTCACCGAAGATGGTACTAAAATTTCAGTACGTCCTTCGGGAACAGAGCCAAAAATTAAATTCTATGTAGAAGTACGCGGCACAATGGCCAGTCGTGCCGACTACGATGCTGCTGATGCTACTGCCAATGTAAAAATTGAAGCAGTAAGAGCATCACTTGGGGTATAAAATTCGGTTCGCGGTTACTAATTAATTATCGTTTCAAAAGATCACTGATTAAATCTAAGATTATGAAATATGTATTTTTAATTATCGCAATTACGTTGATGAGTTGTAAGAGCGACAGCTTATCAACCCCCGATTTACTAAAAGGCAAATGGATAGAAGTCAATACAAAATCCGATACCCTGGTATTTGGTTTGTTTGGCGACCAGGAAGCTATGATGGTAAATAGAGGTTACGAGATAAGAGATAGTTTTAGGCTTCCGAAACATGGATCCGGCCCTTATGACTACCGAATATCGAAAAACAAAATAGCGCTCCGTTCTTACCTGTCAAGCAATTATGCTTACAAGGACTATACATTTAAGTTCGACTTAAAAACGAGCAGAATAGAAGTGGACAAGTTTTACGAGACAGCTGATTCTACTGTTACCAAACTTATTTTTGAGCGATTGAAATAAACTGAGCAAAACGCCTACTATAAAAAAACCACCATTCGAAATTTCGAATGGTGGTTTTTTGTTGGGGTTACGCGAGTTCCAACTCGCGGTATTTAGTTCTTTCGAAATTTTCGAAACCTATAAATCAACTATTTTTGCCTTTTCATCAATGATAAAAGCTTCCCGACGACCGTTTTTGCCCTTTCATCATTGATGAAAGCTTCCCGACGACTGTTTTGGTCCTTTCATCAATGATGAAACCTTCCCGACGACCGTTTTTGTCTTTTCATCAATGATGAAAGCTTCCCGACGACTGTTTTTGTCCTTTCATCAACGACAAAAGCTTCCCGACGACTGTTTTTATCCTTTCATCAATGACAAAAGCTTTCTATTTCACCGAAGTCAAGCTTATCTCGCCAACACTTCAATCTTTAATTTATCGTAGGCCCGATTTGCTTTCGCGCGTGCTTCTTCAATCGTATCGGCACTTGCCAAAATTACGGCCAGGCGTCTGTGTCCAACTACTTCTGGTTTCCCGAAAATACGCAACTGAACATCAGCTTCCGACAAGACTTCTTCCAAATTATCAAACACCACTTTGTCGCTGTCGCCTTCCACCACAACGGCTTTAGAGGCCGAAGGACGGTAAAAACGAACTGAAGGTACAGGCAAGCCTAAAATGGCGCGCGCATGCAATGCAAATTGCGATAAGTCCTGCGAAATCATAGTTACCATGCCGGTGTCGTGCGGACGGGGTGATACTTCGCTGAACAAAACATCGTTGCCACAAACAAATAATTCCACGCCAAAGATACCATAACCACCCAACGCATCGGTTACCGATTTGGCTATCTTCTGTGCCTTTTCCAGCACGCTTTCCTGCATGGGCTGTGGTTGCCACGACTCGCGATAATCACCATCTTCCTGATAATGTCCGATCGGTTGTAAAAAAGTAGTACCTGCCGAGTGACGAACGGTGAGCAAAGTGATTTCGTAATCGAACTTCACAAACGCTTCCACGATAACACGTCCCGCTCCGGCACGACCGCCCTCCTGCGCTATCTTCCACGATTTTTCAATGTCGCCGGCAGTTTTGATTACGCTTTGTCCGTGACCCGACGAGCTCATAATTGGTTTCACTACGCAGGGAATGCCAATGGCCGCCACCGCAAGCTCAAATTCTTCTTTGCTAGAAGCAAAACGATACGGCGAGCTGGCAATGCCCAACTCTTCGGCTGCCAACCGACGAATGCCTTCGCGGTTCATGGTCAGGAAAGCAGCTTTGGCAGTAGGAATTACATTAAAGCCCTCTTTTTCCAACTCCACCAAAGTATCGGTAGCAATGGCTTCAATCTCGGGGATGATATAGTCCGGTTTTTCTGTTTCAATAATTTCGCGAAGCTTTTTGCCATCAAGCATCGAAAGCACGTGCGACCGATGTGCCACTTGCATAGCCGGTGCGTTGGGGTATTTGTCCAACGCCACTACCTCGATACCATAACGTTGCAATTCGATAGCAACTTCTTTTCCTAGTTCTCCCGATCCGCACAAAACGGCTTTTTTGCCTACGGACGAGAGTGTTGTTCCAATTTTTGTCATTCTAAGTTTTATGCTTATTTTTTTATATGATAATCCGGTCTAGTACCGGATTAAAGTGAATTTAAAATATTTGGCGCTTGCACCCTAAAACCCGCTTCCATTATACCTTGAGAATCGATCTATAGTTATCTCCAAAATCTAATTTTTGATTTCTATTTTATCTCCTAAGAACTTTGGCTTCTTGTCGAAAATCAAGTCAATAAACATTTTTACACGAGCAAATTTTTCTCTTATTTTTGTTTTAAATCCGTTGTATGCGTTTACATCTTTCGCATTAAATCCAATTGCGTTTAGTTTCAATGCACTTGCTATATAAACGGCTCTCTGATTATGAAACTCTTGTGAAATGATTGTAAATCTATCTTGTCCGAATATTTCCTTCATTCTAAAAACCGAGTCGTAAGTTCTAAATCCAGCAAAGTCTAAATAGATTCTATCCTCAGGAATTCCACGTTTAATCAACTCATTTTTCATATCTTCAGGTTCATTATAATCCTTTTTACTATTGTCGCCACTAATGACGACATTTTTTATTTTTCCTGCTTTATAAAGTTGAATGGTCGCTGAAATTCGGTTTTCAAAATACTGATTTGAGTTTCCATTTCTCAGAAATTTAGAAGTTCCCAAAAGTAATCCAACATTGTTTTCTGGTATAGAATCTGTGTCAGAATATATCCTACTTTTGGTCTGTTTATTTATTGTAGAGTTAGCCAACAAAATGGAAACCAACGATAGTATGATCAGAATTAAAATCGTCGGGATAAATATTTTTTTGTGTTTTATTTTCATACATTATCTATTCAAAATCATCTATTTGGTTTTTAAACTTCCGTATAACAACGATATTCTGATTTTTTAATTATGATGCGCTATTTTTTTCAAAGCAACAATTTGTGGTTCGTTTCCGAACACCAAAAGCCGGTCACCAAGTTGAATAATATTATCTGCTTTGGGGTTAACTTGCAACTCGCTCTGCGACGAGTAGTACCCAATCACCACCAAATTGGTGCGTTGGGGTATATTAGCGTCGCGATAGCTTTTATTAATCAAATCGCTTCCTTCATGAATTTCTACTAATCCGAATTTATAGCTTTTGAGCTCTTCTTTAGCTCCCGCAAATTCCACAAAACTAAAGAAATCGGCACTGGTGGTGGCAATCGAAATGATACGATCTTTGGCTATTTCGATAGGCGAAACAATAAAATCGGCACCTGCCTTCCGAAACTTTTCGGTAGAATTTGTTTCGGCAACACGGGTAATTACTTTTACTTCTTTATTCAAATCCTTGGCACTAAGAGTCACAAAAAGATTCTCGGCATCGGTAGAAAGTACCGAAATGAGGATTTTAGCCCGCTCTACTCCTGCTTGAATCAGCACTGCATCGTCGGTAGCATCGCCATCAATATGTATAAATTTCTGACCGTATACTTCCTTCAACTTTTCGTTACGTTCGGCATTGCTTTCAATCATCACCACTTCAAATCCTTTTTCGAGCAAATCTTCCAATACACTTTTTCCGGTTTTTCCGTAACCACATACAATGTAGTGATTCTTCATGTTGCTTAACACCTTATTCATTTTTCTTAGTTTTAATAATTTAGACAATTCACCTTCCACAAAAAAAGCAGATATTTTACCAATGGCATACACCCCAACCGTAAAGCCGGAGATGATAAGACAAATCGTAAATATTTTTCCCGTATCCGTTACCGGAACAACATCGCCGTATCCGATAGTAGCAAAGGTAATGACCAATACATAAAGCGACTGAAGTGGACTGAAACCTTCAATGACCATATATCCTACAAAGCCTACAATTATTATTGTAAGCAATGCCAACAAGGGAACCAACAGTTCTCTTAACATCAGTATTCTTAATCTTGATCGTAACCTCATAATATTCTTTTAGATAAATATTTTCAAATCTATATCAATCACACAAAGCGTATAAATCGCCACGCGGATTGACCAGTAAAACCGGGATAGTCGTTTTTTTCAGAACATGATATTCTTTCGGGCCGAAAAGAATATCGTCCAAACCATAGTCGCGCGAAGCGGAAACGATAATCATTCCTGCGTTCAGGATTTCGGCCACCTGAACAGACTCTTTTTCTACTTTAAAACTGTCTTTGGTAGCTTTCTCTAATGTGTATTTAAAATCAAACTTATCGAATAGGCTCTGCATTCGTTCGGCATTGGTAGCCGCTTTCGAGCCATAATCGTTGGCCAATAGCATCTTTATCTCCGATCCACAGAACCGACCGAAAGCTGCTGCAAACTGCGCTTTTTCGAGTTCTTCTTCCAAAAAACCAATCGGCAGGATTACTTTTGTCAAATTCATTTCAGCAAATGCATCTTTGAACAAAACATACGGAATCCTCAAATCTCGACAAGCTTTCAAATGACTACGAATAGAGTCTGCATCAGAAAGCTGAATAAACAAAAATGAAGCATCCAACTCCTCGCAAACGGCTTCGAGTTGAGTAGTTTTAGAATCTCGTACCCAAATTGTCGTTCCCGGCAATAGCTCCTTCAACTCCTTCTCCCTACCGACTATCTGTTCAGCACTATCCACAAGGCTCAACACCCCGAACTCTTTTTCGAGTTGAGTAGCTAGCGTTGCTGCACTTTTGAGTAGTGTTTGGGCAGTATCAGGATTGTATATAAGAGCTAAAACCATAGTTGATGCGATAATGTGTTGATGTGATAATGAGTTAGTAAGTTAATGGATTAATGA
>Ga0209124_10000397_pt1 | contig 24772 bp, 25 predicted proteins | sample BarGraIncu01122A_FD_184502 | JGI IMG/M metagenome (GOLD analysis project Ga0209124, IMG submission 184502) | Arctic peat soil microbial communities from Barrow, Alaska - Barrow Graham LP Incubations 011-22A (SPAdes) (version 2) | ecosystem: Environmental > Terrestrial > Soil > Wetlands > Peat...
GGACCGATCCTGACATTACTTAGCTCACCACTTGGTGCACCTCTTTATTACAGCACGCCCGCCGGTAGTTTCACCTTTGTCATGAGGATTTGCTTTACGGGTGCCTTAATCGTCACTATCCCGATTCTCGCTTATAACATTATAATGTTCATTCGACCAGCTTTTGAAAAAACCTTGACGATGAAGCGCGTCTTGATAACGACCGGGTCGTCGACATTGCTAGCTATTGCCGGTGCAGCCTTCGCATTTTATTGCATTCTGCCAGGAACACTCCTGTTCTTTAAGGGTTTTCAAGTTACTGGGCTAAATGCCCTGATATCAGCTGATAATTATCTAGGATTTGTAACTAATATAATTATTATGTTCGTAATCGTATTCCAAATACCACTCTTGGTAACATTTATTGATATTATCAAACCATTAAAACCCAAGAAGCTATTAAAAATGGAAAAATGGGTCATCTTAGGCAGCCTAATTGTTGCCCTTCTAGCGCCGTTTACCTATGACCTGTTAACGAGCCTACTAATTGCGCTGCCAATCATCGTGCTTTATAACCTATCAATCGTCATCGTTGTCGGACGTCATGCGAGCGCCAAACAAAAAGCTCGGACGACTGTAAGTGCAACGCTCGCCAAGCCATCCACTTTGGCTACATCAATTCTGTCGTTGGACGAAATAGTATTCGAAAGTTTTGCCGATGACTTAATCAACCTAGAAAAACCTGTGCCAGTATCAAACATTGCAACCCTGGGCGAATGTATGGATATCAAATCTCACAATATTCGACACGAGACAGTTGCTCCTGCTGCCTGGGTTGAAGAGAGAAAAGCTAAACGAGCAGCCCTCAGTATACAGGTTCATGTATTTTCAGATATTAGACGAGTGCAGCGCGCTAGTCACGTTTTAGCATCACAGTAAAAGCTTCAGACGGAATATCGACTTTACCAAAACGCTTCATGCGTTTTTTCCCTTTTGCCTGTTTAGCAAGAACTTTTTTCTTACGCGTTACATCACCACCATATAATCCTGTCGTAACATCTTTTCGATAAGCTGATAAATCAGCCCGAGCAATAAACTTACCACCAATTGCAGCCTGAAGTGCGACTTGAAAATTCTGCCTAGGAATAACTTCTTTTAATTTGTCGACAACTTCACGACCTAGCCGCTGAGCTTCACTGCGATGCGCCATAACGCTAAGGGCATCGACCATATTGCTGGCAACATAAAAATCAACACGCACCAAATCCTCGCTCCGATAAGTATCAAGCTCGTAATTAAATGACCCATAACCACTAGTTACCGACTTAAGCTGATCATAAAAATCCGTTAACAGGTTGGCTAGTGGCGCTTCAAAGCTAATAATGGCCTGTTCATCGATATAGCTTAGATTGTTCTGCCTTCCACGTTTGTTTATAATAAGCTGCAAAACAGCACCAATATAGGTTTGCGGCACCACAATCTCGCCTTTTATCCATGGCTCGCGAATTTCTTTTATTCGACTGACGTCCGGCAAGTCGCTGGCACTTTTGATGTTGATTTCTTCACCGCTAGACAAAATTACTTGATAATCAGTCGACGGATTTGTAACAATTAAATCTAAGTTGTATTCGCGCTCAAGTCGTTCGCGAATGATGTCCATATGTAAAAGTCCCAAGAATCCAATTCGCACACCAAAACCTAATACCGGTGAGTTCTCGGGCTCAAATTGCAAAGCTGAATCACTCAAACTCAACTTTTCAATCGCGTCCTTGAGATTTTGATAATCATCGTTACTTACTGGGAAAAAGCCGGTATACACAAATGGTTTAACTAACTTATAGCCTGGTAGTTGCGACTCGGTATGCGACCTTTTGGTTGTGACTGTATCACCCACCCGGGCATCACGGGTTGTGCGCAAGTTAGTAACAACATAACCGATCTCCCCTGTTGCTAAATCTGCTCCGGCCTTCATTGCTGGTTGAAGCGCTCCGACTTCTAATGCAATCCCATTCGCAGCCGTTGCAATCATCTCGATTGTGTCGCTTTTTTTAATCGTTCCATCAACTACGCGTACGTATAAAATCACGCCACGGTAATCGTCATAATAACTGTCAAAGATGAGCGCACGCGTCGGCCCATCAACATCGCCAACTGGAGAATCGATCCTATCAATTACAGCATCAAGCACTTCGCTGACTCCTTGACCACTTTTAGCGCTAATTTTTAGTATATCCTGTTCGCTGCAGCCTAATAAATTTATAATCTCAGCTGTAACGCGTGGCACATCTGCCGCTGGCAAATCAATCTTATTTAAAACTGGAATTATCTTTAGATCGACATTTAACGCCAAATAAACATTGGCTAGAGTTTGAGCTTGAATTCCCTGACTGGCATCCACAACTAGGATTGCTCCCTCGCAGGCCTGCAGTGACCGACTCACTTCGTAGCTAAAGTCAACATGCCCTGGTGTGTCAATTAGATTAAGGTCATATCCTTTATATTTCATTCTTACGGGCGCCAACTTGATTGTAATGCCTTTTTCGCGCTCCAAATCCATACTATCGAGTAGTTGCGACTTCATATCTCGCTGCAAAACAGTACCAGTTAATTCCAACATTCGGTCGGCTAGCGTCGATTTACCATGATCGATATGTGCAATTATGCAAAAATTTCTAATGTGGCCTAGGGTCATGTGCGGCCAAGTCCACTGAATAATAACTTCTTGGCTCGTGAAATAATTGGTCTGGTTTCTCGAAGTTTGAACATCCAACTAAATCCAATATATGAAATCGTGCTAACCGCAACTACAAATGAAAATTTTGGAAAGCTTGAGAAAAAGCTCTGATCGGTCGCGTTAAGAGGTAGTAGTGTAAATCCAATGTATGTTACTACGGTCATGAAACCAGTTGCGCTCGCCATTCGTCCGACGGCATGAAAAAAGGTAAAATCAAATAAGCCCTTGATACGCCTAGACATTATAAAGAGTAAAATCATCACTTGGACAACTGAGACAATTGAAACCGCCCAGGCTAGTCCATACGTTCCTAGATTCAGGCCCATTGTAAACCAAACGGCTAGCGTTATATTAAGTCCAATGGCAAAAAACGATATATAAAGTGGCGTTTTAGTGTCTTGATTAGCATAAAAACTGCGGGCGGCAATTTGGTAAACCGAGCTAAACAATATCGATACGGCTAATATTCCCAAGATACCGGACATTAAAGGATCGCCACCATTTTTAATAAAGTTAACCAAGTATCCGCGACCGAAGAACGCGACAACTGTTACCGGCAAAGTCAACCAAATAATAACTCTTAGTGTTGCCTGAAGTTCCTTTTTAAATAAATCGGGCCTGCCCTGGCCTAGGCGCTCTGCCATCTTTGGAAATGCCGCTGTACTAATTGCTATACCGATTAAACTTGTTGGAACTTGTGACAGGTTCGAAGCCTGGTTATAAGCGCGAATTGAGCCAGCGGCCATTCGTGATGCCAAGTTAGTCTCGACTATTCCGTTTACATAATTTATTCCCTGATTCAATGACCTGGCAGGCAGCAACGATAGTACCTTGCGAAAGCCACGGTTGCGCCAATAAATCTTGAACCTATAATCAAAACCCATACCCCATAAACCAATACATCCAATCAAAAGTTGCATCACCGATCCTAACACAACACCCAGCGCCACACCCATGATGCCGCCCTCAAAAACCTGCCAACCAAAAATGTTTATGCCGTTAGTAAACACCATTGTGCCGATAATAATGCCGATGTTATAAACGGTTGGCGCTAAAGCAAAAAATACAAATCGTCCGACTGCTTGCTGCATACTTGAAATTACAGCAGCGATTGAAAACAGGAATGGATTAATTGCAATCACGCGCATCATGCTTATAGCCAAAGCCCGACCTGATTCATCTAGACCAGGACCAACCACATAACGGACTAACGGATCGGCAAAAACAATTATTAAAATGCTCGCTATTAGTGTCACAATAGCCATCAAGTTCAAAATGCTAGTCGAAAGTTCCCAGGCTGACTTCTTGTTATTATCTGCTAGACGTTGATTAAACACCGGGATAAACGACACGCTCAATGCGCCCGAAACCAAAATAAAAAACATGAAGTCTGGGATCAAAAAAGCAACCGTATAGGCATCAATCCCCTGAGGATAGGTACTATAATAAAGTGCGTTCAGCTGACGATCACGGATCAAACCCAGCACGCTTGAGAGTAAGGCAGAACCGGCCAGTAAAGTGGCCGCCCACTTGACGGGTAGTTTCATATTCGCCCGAGCTACAGTACTTTTAAAAGTTCCCATACTTAATGACTACCAGGCCTAGTAAAGCTTAGCCTCCTCAGGTAAAACGGTGCCTTTTAATATCTCAACAACTCTGTCTTCTTCAATTGTTTCTTCATCAAGTAGCGCTTTGGCAAGTTTATCAAGACTAGCGCGGTTTTTCTCAATCACAATTTCGGCCCGTTTGGCAGCCTCTTTGACAAGAGTTGCAATCTCCATATCAATTTCTTTAGCCGTATCATCGCTATATGGTCGATCATGTGTCATGCGATCAAACATCATTCCACCATTGTCTTCGTGGAAAACCTGGTCGCGAAGCTTTGTGCCCATGCCTTGTTCCATTACCATATCGCGTGCAATTTCAGTTGCATGGCGCAAATCTGAACCAGCTCCAGTTGTGACGCGATCTTTACCATAAATAAGCTTCTCGGCAACTCGACCGCCAAGTGCCCGTGCCAGCACGTCTTTGAACTCGATAATGCTTGTATAGCTTTTATCCTCTGGTGGCAAGAACCAAGTAACGCCACCTGTCCCACCGCGGGGAATAATTGTTACCTTATGGACTGGATCGCTATCTGGTAGTACATGCCCGACGATTGCATGGCCAGCTTCGTGATAAGCTGTCATCTCTTTTTCTTTGTCATTCATGATTTTTGTTTTGCGTTCTGGACCGATTGCAATTTTCTCAAATGCCTCAGTCAAATCCGAGTTGCTAATCTTTTTTGCATTACGACTAGCCGCAACGATTGCAGCCTCATTGGCGATATTAGCTAAATCTGCACCTGATGATCCAGCGGTTTTAGCCGCCAAAGCACCGATATTAACGGTTGAATCAACTGGTTTATTTTTAAAGTGTACTTTCAAAATAGCTTCACGATCGCGACGCTCTGGCAACATAATATTTGTTCGTCGGTCAAATCGTCCTGGACGAAGCAAGGCCGGGTCAAGTACATCTGCGCGGTTAGTAGCCGCGAGCACGATAACATTTGCTCCCGTTTCAAATCCATCCATTTCGACTAATATCTGATTAAGGGTTTGCTCGCGTTCGTCATGTCCACCGCCCATACCACTGCCGCGCTTGCGACCAACGGCATCAATCTCATCTATAAAGACGATGGCTGGTGCATTCTTTTTTGCCTTTGCAAACAGGTCGCGTACACGACTAGCGCCGACACCAACAAACATCTCGACAAACTCTGAACCAGAAATTGAAAAGAATGGTACGCTGGCCTCACCGGCAACAGCACGTGCTAGCAATGTTTTACCAGTTCCCGGACTGCCAACAAGCAGTACGCCACGAGGAATTTTTGCACCTAAGGCTTCGTACTTTTTAGGGTGTTTTAGAAAATCTACGACTTCTTGCAAATCCTGTTTGGCTGAATCATTTCCAGCAATATCATCGAATACGGCTTTTTCTTTATCTAAACCATATAGTTTTGCTTTCGATTTACCGAAGCCCATGGCTTGGTTATTTTGTCCCTGAGCCTGTCGCATCATGAACATAAAGAATGCAGCTATTAAAACTACTGGAATAAGAATGCTTGCCAGACTCCAAATCGTGTCACCAGTCGTTGACGGTGGAACAATCTCTATCTGTACTGGCGCTGTAGCCTTAAGGCCCTGATCCTGAATGTTGCTATCTGCTTGCTTGACGGACTTTTCAGTTGCAGTACTGCTGCCTTTTGGCGTGACAGTAACATCGTTACCTTGAATTACAATTTTGGATATATCACCGGCGTTGGCACGATTAATCACATCCGAAATAGGAACCTGTTTTAGAGTTTCTTTGGGCGACAAAAAAGCCGCAGCCACAAGTATGACAAAAATAATAATTGCCCAAAACAAACTTAGGCGAATAATGTCCCCTGGTTTTTTATTAATAGTTGGTAATTTCATTGCCATAAAAAATTAAATATCCTTTCAGTCAGTCTTCCCGCTATGCTATCTGTACATCTATTTTATCAGTTCAACCATAAAATTACGAGAGGTGAAGTTAATTTTTACACCATTACCCGCTTGAAAGGTTTTATTCGGTAGAATAGTTTTAATAGCATGTAGGGCCTTTGTGAGCTGAGGACGAGTCAACCTAGCATCAACAATATACCTCAGTAGTTCCATTCCGATCGCGGGGCTTAGATGTGTAAAGAAATACCGACTATATTCAGGACCCTCACCAATCAGACTTGCGACTTCGCTGTCAATCAGCTGCTTTAATGATTTTTGTTCGACCCATAAACCCAAAAGTTGTCGCTTTACGTCATCATCAAGTTTACTAATTTTTCGACGAATTCGGTTACGCAAATATTTATCGCCAGCATTGGTGCTGTCTTCGCGCCACTCTAGCCTGTTTTTCTTGGCATAGTTAATAATTTCCGATTTTGACATATCTGTTAGCGGGCGAACAACATCAGAGTCCAGAACTGCTAATCCCCGCCAGCCAGTACCTCGTGATAGATTGATTGCAATCGTTTCAATAACATCATCAGAATGATGAGCTGTGACTAATTTAGCATCATGTTTTTTTGCAACTACACGTAAGAATTCATAGCGTCTGTCTCGTGCTTTTTCCTCACTAACTTCTGAACCAAGTTCTTCGCGCTTGGTCTCAAAAGGTAAATTATATTCCTTAGCCAAATTGGCTACAAAAATAGCGTCAGACTTAGAGTCATCGCGAATTCCATGATCAAAATGAGCCACAATCAAATCTAGGCCTGGCTTTTTCGACAATATATCTAACAGAACCGCAGAATCTACTCCGCCACTAACAGCCACAACATACTTGTTCATCTTACTAGTATACAACCTCTATAAATACCGCGTGCTACCAAAAGGAATTTTCGTCTTTATAAAACCACCCGTTTTCAGAGTATTTGCGGAATGAACTGTTCGGCCACCGTATTGTTGATTAATTTCATCAATAGCTTTGACTAATTGTTGCTCGCGAACTATTTCATCACAAAATAAACTCATTTGCGGACTAGTGTCATCTGATAATTCGTAAACACGAACGCCTATTTCCTGAATTCGACCTGGAGCATTTAAGAATATCTGTTGGGCTAAAGTATTTATAGTAATATCACTGTAAAACGGCACGTGGCACATCCGACTAACGTGCCAATACTGCCGATCGATAGTCCTAACATGGATATGCACACCGCGTGCAACTTTATGTTGAGCCCTCAACCTTGAACCAACTGATTCACATAAATAATGAAGTCGCTCTGTAATCTGTAGATGCGTTAAATCACGGCGCTCCAAGACATATTGTCGACCAATCGTTTTGGTTTCGGTTGTACGGTCATCTACTTCATAGCCACGTAGCCTTTCGTACCAATGTCGTCCAATAATGCTTTTAAAAACAACTTTCTGCAAAGAAGTCGCGTCTGTATCTAAAAACTGAATCGGCGTAAAAATACTGACTGCGTTAAGCCTCTTTTCTATCTGACTAGCGATGCCAGTCAGATTAGTTAATTTCATAGTTTCGTAGACAGCCCGCAGATTACTCGAATCGATTATATCTAATCCGTCAGGCTTATGTAGACCGGCCGCAGTTTTGGCCAAAAACCTACTAGGACCAATGCCGACATTGCAGCGCATAGCACAGCCAACTTCTTCGCGTAGTCGTCTTTTAATCTCGTAACCGATATCGACCAACGGACGACAATTGGGTATGCCGTGAAAGTCAATGATACCTTCGTCGATACTCTTCATGACAACATTAGGTGAATAATCGCTCATGATTGCCATTAATTTTCGATAAACAAAGCGGTATTTAGCAGGATCACTTTCGACAGCAATAAGCCCTGGAACCAATCTAGCTGCCTCAATAAATTTCATACCGACCTTAACGCCCTTAGCCTTAGCTTCATAGCTGGCCGTCACGATACTAGTGTGTTCGGTCCGACGATTAATCACTGCGATTGGTCGACCGCGCAAAAGCGGCCTGGATTGTTGTTCAATTGTCGCGAAAGCCGAATTCAAATCAATATGCATAATCATTGGTGGCTCGTTATTGTAATTGTCACGCATCGATATGATCCGCTTCCCGGGTTAAATGCCAGGTTAGTTGTTCAGCGTCAAACTCTAGTCTATAATCCGCCGACCCATCGGTCACATCGAAAATATGCATCATCCTCTTACCCTGAATGCTAGGGTGCCTCAAGCCAATTTCGGTCACGTCGACTTCACGTCCGTTAACTCGCCTAAACCTAATTGGTCGACAGGGATTTAGGCCATCACCAAATACCGCGATTACCTTAACTTGTTCGTTTAAAAAGAGCTCATCATTCATATCAAAAATCCCCTAAGTTAGTTTAAGGAAACGATTTTGAGTTTTATTGTCCGTTCTTTTCACCCGTTTCGAAAGCGAAAGTCCGAAGACAATTGAATGATAATCCATTAGCGAGGGACGCTTAACCGTCAGGTCAGTGAGTATCACGTGGTATATTTCCATTATACACGTCAGCCAACTATCGGGTAGGTTCATCAATAGGGATGCGAGCGGTAGCGAGGCCGAACGCCACGTGCTGACGAAGTCACACGTAAAGTGGCCCGGTTGATGAGGCCTGCCAGATAGTCGGCCTTACTTTCTAAGTAATATTTTGCTATAATCGACCGTAATTCACTAACGTGAATTACGGTAGCGTAGCTCAGTTGGTTAGAGCGCGAGACTCATAAGCTCGAGGTCACAGGTTCAATTCCTGTCGCTACTACCAAAATAATAACCCCATCGCAAGATGAGGTTATTATTTTGGTCGCTGCGCCAAGGAATTGAACCTGTGACTCGCCGTGAAACGGCGATAAGTCACAGGGTCGCGTAGCGCAGTTCGCAAAAAATGTGTTTACATATTTTTGCGAACAAACGGAGGAGGCCTAAAGGCCGATATTCCTGTCTTTAAAATAATTTCAATTGAAAAGAGCCCTGGTCGCAAAGACCGAGGGCTCGGGGTTGTGTTGGCGTCGTTCCGTCAAGAGATTCCTGGATGAAGGATTCTCTGAGGTCACGACGCCTCACCTTTGAACGGTGAGCCGCTCAAAGGGTTCGCAGTAAGCGAGTGAGGGGCTCGCTTAAAGCTATGTCCAGCGGACTTCGCCATCCTGTGGCTATTGTCCGTAGACCATGCGCAAGCCGTTTATAGGCTGCAGATTGCTTGGATGGACGGGAGGATTCGAACCCCCGATTCAGTTGGCGATAAGCCCGATGACCTTTTCTCCAAAAAGTCATCGAACAATCCGACTGTCTCTCCCCCAGGAGACGTCCACGTTTCCGAACAAAACTTTGGCATATTTTTAGACACCTTACTTGGTGCCCGAAATGAGTCAATCAAGACCTCACACGCCAAAGGGTAAACGAAAATAAATAAATTCCCGTTACCAGTGACAGATTGTACTACAAACAGTGGAATCTGTCAATACCACTAAGGGCCTTTGTGGGCCTATTCTGCTGCTTAAACAAGGCGTATAATTATAGTAGTAGGAGGTGTAAATATGATAAAACTACCTTCCAAAGCTGAGATAGAAAAGCTGAGGTCTTTACGTCAACCAATCAGCGTAAGCATGTATGCTTCGTATATAGCCCCTAACTCCTCAACTAACCCCAATCGAATTCAACTTAAAAATTTACTAAAAGAAGCCCGTCAGCTTTTATTAGACAGGAATATTAGCCAACGCGAGATTGACGAAATACTTCACCCAGCAATCGAAATGTCCAATGACCATGAATTTCGGCCGAACTTCAGACATAGTCTGGCATTATTTATGAGTCATAATTTCTTTTGTTTCTACCGACTACCGACAGAGATCAGAAAGTCATCAGTCAGCATAAATAAATGGTTCAAAGTCCAGCCAATAGAAAGGTTGCTAAATAACAATTTGCCATATTTCCTACTCATTCTCGCTCATAATGGAGTCCAGTTATTCAATGGCGACCACTATTCACTGGAAAAAATTGAATTCCAAAAAAATCCCAGCAACTTAAAGGAAAAATTAAATATTGATGAATATCCCAGAGAACGCCGCGTCCATACTATTAATACTGCAATCGCCGGCAAGGGATCGGACAGATTTCACGGCCAATACAATAAAGCACAAGTTGACAAAGACGAGCTACTAGAGTATTTCCGTCGCATAGACCGCGAACTGCACAAAATGATAAATTATAAAAAATTACCACTTATCATTGTTGGCGTAGACTATCTACTACCACTTTACCGTCAAGCTAATACGTACCCCTTCTTATTGACTGAAGAAATACGGGGCAACTTGGAGCATAGCCCCTTGGATTTAATAAGAAATAAAGCCTACAGAATCATCAAACGAGCACACAGCGAAGGCTAAACTTCCTCTTCGTTGGTGTCGGCAATAGCGGCTTCACGCCGAGAAATAAGGCCAAGCAATTGTTCAGTACTACGTGGTCGATCCCACGAAGCTAATTCCAGACCCAACAGATCACTTTTAGTTACTAATTCGGTACCGAGCATTTCCATTTCCATTTCTATTCCTTTTTTTTGTTTTTATTGTTTTATAGGTCTATTTAAGCATAAATAGCATAAAAAAGCAATACCTTTTTAACACGTCGCTATGCCTATTGGACCATAGACACCTTTGCAAAGGTGGAACCTTGCAAAGGATCTTTTGACACTATAGTGGTGGTTATGCTATAAATTAGAGTGAGGAAACTAAAAAAAATAAAAATATGGACATACCCAGCTCCCTCGCGATTATATCTCTTGCCGCACTGATTCATGCTAGTTTTCAACTAAGCGTGAGCGTGTTGACGCTACTGAGTGGTCACGCTATTGGATCAAAACATTCACACGCCCGATTACTACGCTTGACTACCGGCTTTGTTTTCGGTGCTGGAATTATGACAGTACTTCTTCTATCCTTTATCTCACTGGTTTTGCTGCACATTTTTGGCACTAATACACCAGACGTTGTGTGGTCTATGGCTTGCGGCCTATTGGTCGGCATCGCTATATCCGTATGGACCTTATATTACCGTCGAAATGAAAAAGGAACTAAACTGTGGATACCACGTGGCGTTGCTGATTATTTAACCGAGCGCACTAAATCGACCAAGTTAAGCGCTGAAGCTTTCGGACTTGGCCTTAGCAGTGTTACTGGCGAAATTCTATTCATCATTGCTCCTCTTATAATAGCCGCGTTGGTACTCATCCAACTACCACCAATGTGGCAACTAATTGGAATTGGTGTTTACACTATAATTTCAATGTTATCGCTGATAATTGTTTGGGCATTAATAGGTAGTGGTCATAGTTTAGGGAAAATTCAAAAATGGCGCGAATCCAATAAATATTTCTTGCAGTTTGCCGCTGGTAGTGGCCTAGTCGTATTGGGATTCTTCGTCTTTGTAGTTAAAGTCCTAGGTAGCACAGCCGGGTTTAACTAATATGGATTTGGTGGTGGATATTATTAAACGTGGCGGCGATCGCCATTCAGAGCAATTTATGCGCGACAAGCTTCACGCCAGTATCGTTGCAGCCTGCTTGAGCGTAAGGACGCCAATTGGTCAAGCTGAAGCCATTGCTAATGCAGTTTGCGAATCTGTTATTGCCTGGCTGCAGCAACACCCTGAAGTGACAAGCAATGATATCCGATTAGTCGCAACAAAACACCTACGGATACATAATCCCGAGGCGGCCTATCTTTATGAACAACATCACATCACAATTTAATCCGAAGGAGAGGAAAATATTATGGCTAAAAAAAATACATTTGATTACGACCTAATTGTTATCGGTAGCGGAGCTGGTGGAAGCGCGGCTGCAACTATTGCTGCTCGCGAAGGTAAAACAGTAGCCATTATTGAATCCAGTGTGTTCGGCGGTGACTCACCAAACTGGGGTGATGTTCCAACGAAGGCTCTGATGCATGTAGCTAATTTGTATGATGAAGCTCGTCATGGCGCCAGATTCGGTCTTCGTTCATCGACACTTGGTTATAACTACCCTTCAATTCGTGCCTGGAAAGAATTGGCCGTCAAGCGAACTGGAGCTGGAGGCAATCGTAAATATTACGAAAATCAAGGCATCAACACGTTCATTGGTTTGGCTCATTTTTTGTCGCCCAACGAAATTAGCGTTAACCGTCGCCACCTATCAGCAAGCAATTTTCTAATAGCAACTGGAGCAAATTGGATAATACCGAAGATTCCTGGTCTCGATACGATTAAATACTTAACCCCCCGTACAATTTTAGAAACAATTCGTCCACCGAAAAGCCTACTTATTATCGGTGGTGACGATACGGGAATTGAGATTGCACAATTAATGGCCACATTTGGCACCAAGGTTTATATCGTCGAGTCAGCTAACCACCTGCTGCCAAATCATGATATTGAAGTGGGTGAATTAATTGGGCGCGTTCTGAGTGAACAAAAAGGTGTAACCGTCCTTACTCATTCGCAAGTCGTATCAATAGAAAAAGAAGGCTTAGGCAAGCGCATTATAATTTCCCGCGCTGGAACAGAAAAATCAGTTCGAGTCGATGAAGTATTAGTTGCGGTTGGACGGGCGCCGGAAGTCGATCTAGGACTTGAAAATGCAGGCGTTAAATACACCGATGCCGGTATTAAAGTAAATGATTTTCTACAAACTAATGTTAAATATATATTTGCGGCTGGCGAAGTGTTGGGACGAAACAGCCAAACTCATACTGCACTTATGGAAAGCCAAGTGGCTGCGAACAACATTTTCCATCAACCCAAAATAGAGCCAGACTACACTGCTATACCTAAAGTAATATTCACCAACCCCAGCATTGCGACTGTTGGATTATCTGAAGACGACTGTCTAAAAAGTAAGATATCTATCAAAAAAGCAGTTGCTCCACTGAGTATCATTGCTCGTAGTAACACCGCAGATTTCCGTGATGGTTTTGTTAAGATAATTACTGATAAAAAAGGGGTTATTTTAGGCGCCTCGGTCGTTGCACCGCATGCTGCCGAGATTATTCATGAATTAACACTTGCAGTTAAATATGGCCTGACCGCTTATCAAGTTGCTGATACGCCTCACGCCTTCCTCAGTTGGAGCGAGGCAGTCCGAGTCGCCGCCAGTAAGTTAAGCTAAAAATAAGTTGCGAGGGCAGGATTTGGCGAAGAAGCGAAGTGAAGCGTAGCGCTACCTGCGATTTTTATGATTCAAAGAATCATAAAAAACAGTGGTTCAAATCCACTCCCAATGAAAAAACGACCACTTTCGTGATCGTTTTATCTTGGTTGCGGGGAGTGGATTTGAACCACTGACCTGATGGTTATGAGCCATCCGAGCTAACCAGACTGCTCCACCCCGCGATACGTATATTAGATTAACAGATATGAATGACTTTTGCAAGCTTAATTATTTAGAAATATTTGCATTATTACTGCCAAATAAAAAGTTCGCCCATTGCTCAAAATTACTGATTTTTGCAGATGCTATCGACACCTTGGTCGAAGTAGCTTCGTCAGCATTTTTTACAGCTTCCGAATTTGGTGGCAATATCAAAACGCTTTCGCCCGGCGTAACCAGACCTAGTCGCTGACGAACTGCAAGTTCTTTATATTCGTCCGTTTGATAATAACGCTGCTCCAACTTGGCATTATCTGTATCTAGCTGAGCAACAATTAGTTGGCGCGACTTGTCATCTAATTCTTTTTGCAAGGTGAAATTCTTTTGCATAACTCCCAATGATCCCCAGACCCAGTTGGCGGCGATTATAAAAGCGACGGCAATCACGGCATTGTTAAGAGTAAAGTAGTCCTTCTTGACCCTATAATATATTCGACGGATGTTTATTTTTTTCATGATTTCCTATTTTTTATTATAGCGTATTACACTCTGTTAGGCTATAATATCCATAGTCTTAGGACCACACGGGGGTGTAGCTCACTGGTTAGAGCAGGCGGCTTAAGAAGTACATTCTAAACCACGTCATTCGACATGGCATGAATGGCCTTACAGGGCTATCTGAGAAGTAATTTTCAGATGATATTCTGTCAAATTCGGGGAAATCTTCATTCGCATATAGCGAATTGACAATCCCGAGCCAAGCTTACTTTTTTAAGTAAGAAGGTGTAGAGACTAGATGGCAGACATCCTACTGTTTATCAGGGATGAAGGGATAGTCCAGCTCACAAATTCGAAAGAAGTTACGAAAGTAATAGCGAGAAGCATAACCACTTGGTAGTTGGTTCAATTCCAACCACCCCCACCAAGAGTATAAGCATTGTAAACAAGAGGCTCAATTCAGTCTCTTGTTTTCATATCAATTGCAAAACGCTACTATTCACCCAAAGAAAGTTCGATTTTATAGCCTTTTTCTACCAAGTCGTCCTTAGAGTAGGCTGTTTTACCCCTATGGCTCACTTCTATCTGATATACGTCCGAGTTTGGGACGCCCTTAATCGTAAAGGCAAATATACAGTCGCCAAATTCATCAGCTTTACCTGCCTGAAGCTCGGCGAGTTTAATGATTTTGTCGTCCGCTCCGCTCACTTTGACCTGTGCCCCGCCTGCAATGTCAGAATATCCGCCCGTGCCATCGCACGCCTCATTTTTGTTAAATTCATTCGTATGAAGCGTAAGATTCCCCCGAATGTCTATGGATTGATTGGCCTCAAAAATACTAAATACTAAAATAAACCCTAAGATAACAAGGCCTAAAACAAAAAATCTATTACTAAGAAGCTGCTTTACTGTTATTTTCACATATTCCATATGGTTTATCCCTTAGTTAATGTAAGTTTTACCCTCTTTGAGAATATAAAATATAACATCCATATTAGGCTGATTATTATCGATCTAGCTATTGTATTGCCAGCTGACACAGAGTCAAGAGCAGCTTGGTTTCCAGCATAAAATGAATATGCAAACGCCATATCTATTATATTTTGTATTATTACAACAACACTAAAAGCTATAGCGATTTTAATAGCAGCTTTCTTTTGTTTTATTATATTTATAAGAACAAATACTCCGAAAAATGCTAATAATAATATTGATATATTTTCGAAATTAAGTAATACAGGTAAACCAGGGTAAGTAGCTAACACCTCAGGAGTATATATACTAGTGTTGGCGAACCCTGTAAACGCACTATAAAGGTTATATAAAATCCCGAAAACAAGCCCCACTATAAACCAAACTAACCAACCATTTAGCCCGACAAGTTTAGCGTCCGGCATGACTGATTTTGTTTTAATCTCGTCTTCATCGGTACCTATCAGATCATTAGCGGTCTCAGTGAATAAATCACCACCACCTTTTATGTCTCTGGCAATCTTAGCAAAGTCACGAGCATCATCACCATTACCATCAATCCAATGTAATAAAGCTTGATTTTCATAAACTATATACAATCTTGGTCCGATAATAACCCTGTCTGCTATAAGCACTTCGGATGCTTTATTAAGAATAGTCTGTGCTTTTTCAATATCAGCATCATCAATCTCCCCAGTCCGGCAGCTCTTATCAAGCATTAAAGCCATATTTTCAAGTTGATGAAGTTTTTTGACTTGGCCTTCAGTTAATATTTTAGACTGCGTCATAGTTAATTAAAGTGTAACACATTTCTACAAGTGCATGATTATTTTTACAAAATAGACAACTAAGAACCGGCGCAGTATATATCACCACTTTCAAGCTTAACTTGAATATTGTATTGTCTATCACCAGTTACCGACCCAGCATCAGAACAATTCACACCACGAGTAAAAATCATCTTGCTTTCGCTAAGCTGTTCGCTAGATACGCCAATACTGTATTCTGTGTTGTCTAGACTGGTTAAATATTTAGACGCAAACGACCCGTTTGTAATATCAGAGTCTTGTGGTAATACTCCTTTGTTATTTGACGAGTAAGTAGTTATAGCGATCATGACGAGACTCGCATTGTTCTTTCGAGCTGTGTCGCGTTGGCTTCTTTGCAAAGCTGGTAATGCAACAGTCATCATTATAAATAATAATATTCCAATCAACCCTATAATAATTCCAACAATTGCTAGGCCTTTTCCGGATTTCCGTTTTATGGCTATAATACCGAATATAATTGCTACAATTCCAAAAAATCCACTTACAAAAATTGACAAAACTCCAAACGCCAAAGAAGCAATCCCCAGACCCTTACTATTAGGCACATTAATACTATCGGAATTAGGCTGTTCAACTTCTGGACGTTTAACTGTCTCGGTTTTTTTAATATCTATCATAATTTAATCATAACACGCTCATAAAGAGCCTAAAAAATAGCGTATAATTAAATTATGAAAATACAACCCGTTACAAAAAACACTGTTCAAAAACCTCAGCAAAACAACGAACAAACGAAACAAGAGCAAAATATGAAATCAGTTGACGATCCGGGTAGAACACTTGGTATTGTTGGTTTTGTATTCGCATTTGTAGGTCTTAGTATTTTTGGCGTCATTCTTTCAGCTGTCGGTTATCATAAATCAAAAGTTGCTGGTTTTAAAAATGGACTTGCATTAGCCGGTATTTGGATTAATGCGATATTTCTCCTATTAATAATTCCGATTCTTGCCATGATAACTATAGTTTCATACACTGGTATTACCGCAAAGGCTAATACCTCGTACGCCGAATCCACTGCCTTTTCGGTACAAACAACAGCCGAGGTGTATCAGGTAGATAAGGGACATTATCCAGATGAAATATCTGATTTTGTTTCTGGTAATATATTATCGCCCTTACCATCAGGAGTGACTATACTGAATCGCTCACAAGAACTTAATGGATTAAATGGCAGGACATCAATCCTATATCAATATACTGGAGAATTTGGTAATGCAACTGGTGGCAGAATAGAATATTGGGATTTTACAACTAGTGATATTTCTAATAAGGTTATTTATATCGGTGACGCAACACAATATTCCCAATTCAAAGATATACAATAAGATAATAAATAAAATCGTTTTATAGTTTTGATGTATTATAAGAGGCCAGTTGGCCTCTTATTTTTATTGTATATCTGAATAGTTTTTAGAGTTTAATTTCTAGTTTTTTATCTGTCCAGAATGAAGGGCTATATTGCAATACTAGTCCTGAATCACCACTAGGCACTTCAAAAACCAAAAAGCCTGATTTCTCGCCATTCTTAGCTAGCTCACCACTATTTAATGCCCCGTCAACAGAGTATGTAGCAGCAGCTGGGGTTTGGATTACACCCTTTGAATCTTGTATTTTCCAGTCAAAAGTGTTGTATGAAATCTGATCATCAGAGTTATTTTGAATAGTAACCTGTACTTTCACAAATTCATTTCCAGATGCTGGTGTAATAAATTGGTTGCCACTATTCCAATTACGTTCTACTGAGGTGACTGTTACCTTTTTGTTATCAAAACTAATTACATCACCAACTTTAAATACTGTCTGCTCTTTAACTGATGTTCCAGACTTATCATCACCAACTTTAGTAGCGGTATCATTTTTGCTGCCTAATGCGCTTACGATTATGCCAAGTAAAAATAAAATACCAATTGCTGTTAGAATTTTATGTTTAACAAACCAGTTCTTTTTTTTGCCTTGTTCTTTTTCGGACATCCCGTATCTCCTTTAGATTTAAGGGTTTACTAATATTAGTAATTGTAAGACTTTTATCAAATAACGGCAAATCAGACTGCATCGAGGCGACCCTTTTGGCTAATATTGTAATAGGTCCTATGGTTTTTTAAATTTTTTTATTTGTTTTTTTAAAACACTTCGATATATCCTGCGATCATCGGGGTTGTCTGCCCCAATATAACTATAAATAAATTTATCTGTTTGAGTACGTTCATCGAGTCCAACTTTACTAGGTTTTTCGCCAGCTTCAATCATTTCTTTTCTTCCGTATGCCTTACTGAATTCTGCATCGCCTTCTCTTGTGCGTGGGCCACGACTTGCAATCATTTGAACAAGAGCATTTTCGTCGTAACGACGATAGAGATCACCAGCGTGGGCGGTATCAAGTGCTTTATTAAGACCACTTACCTGTGAAGCTTTTGAATACCTTTCAAGAGCAGCTGTCAAATAAATAGCCCTTTTGGCAATGAGGATGGACGGACCAACGATTTTTTCGATACCATCTTCGTCTTTGGGTATAACTTCAACCGCTTCACCGACTGGATAGTTTCTACCCATATTAACAACTTCTTCTATAGAAATACCAAAGTGTCGGTAAGTCTCGTAGGATGAACAGCCTCTTTTTTCGGCATAATCATCAAATTCTTTTTCAGTAATACCATGAGCACGAAATAGTTGAGTCAAAGAAGATTCTTTTTCAACTTCAGGTGGAATAATCTCAGGTTTAATAATCTCGGGTTTATTTGAGTCATCTGGATTAAAATCCATTTGCATCTGGCCTTCGCCGATTATTGATTTAGACATGCTATATATTATAGCATAATTGGTTTGTAAGGTCAATACTAACCTATTCAGGTAAACAAAAATGCCCCCGAAGGGGCATTTATGGCACCTGTTTGTTTGATAATACTATACTACCAAACGCGCTTATGGTGCAAGTCTAAATTAGACTATTTTTTCTTTGAAACAGTTAGGAAACCGTTACGTGGGTTTTCCTTAACGATACTACCTTCTGGTAGATCAACTGGGTGACCTTTTGCATTCTTTTCTACTTTTGCAAAAAAGTAGATTGTCTGTTGCTTGCCACCACGTAGTGTGACGTCGGTGCTATGCAAATAATAAGTGATACCTTTTGAGTTTGTGTGCTTGTAAGCCATAAGACTTTTTCTCCTCCTATTAGTACTATACAAGAGTAAGAGTACATCGAGGCGGGCTCGGTGTCAACGGTTAAATACTTTTATAATGTCGACGGAGCAACATTCTCAAGATAACAACACTGGTGAGACGGGCAATAATCATTATGAAAATTACTACACATAGTAGCAGTGACCAGCCGGCAAAATCTGGTGACCAAAGTGGTGAGACGTAGGCGTGCAGATAGGTACTAGCAATTGGCCAGTTAACAGAATTTAATAAAACGGTTCCATCTGGATATTTAGCCAATTCATCCGCGCTACACTGTACATATGCATACGACCAATATTTAAACCTGGGCATACAAACTTCTTGAGCCTTTTTGTAGATGTTACCGTTCGGATTGCTGTCATTTGAAGCCATTTTATAGGCCGCCTGATAGTCGCGTTTGTAACTTGCCTCTAGATAGACACCTTTGCCCATATCAGTGTTCATATGGTCAGATACGTACCTCTGAAGGTCATAAAGCCTACTTTGTGTTACTTTCTTGTCACCCGTATTATCGGCAGTAATCACAGCCTCACGACGCTCCACCATGCCGATGTTATTTAAGCGTAAAAAAGTAGCCGATACAAAACCGACAAGGATCAAAATAATAACCAATTGCCACGTTTTTATTCGCTGCAATTGGCCAAGACTTCGCCGAACTTGTTTTTTATCAACCACCGAGAACCCCACCTTATACTATTAAAACTAGTATATCATGAGGTTCTATTTACGATAGAGTGGAAAGCGCGACATACCGTTGCCTAGAATCGCAATCGCAGCAATTACAAAAAAGACTCTAAAACCAACAACTCCGCCAAAGCTTATCTGGCATAAAATCATTGCAAGACAAGCCAAGATGCCGCCTACCCCATCCATCGCTTCGCCTCCCACCATGTAGACTACGCGATGACCAGACAAATCGGCCGTATCAAAAATACCGCGCAACAATGCCATGTTTTGAGCCGTGGTAGCTGCTTCGTTGACAATGTTTACACCGAAGACTTCAACTGGGGAAACAACTAAAACGCGAGATAGATGGACAATTGCATTCGACGCGACTCCAATTCTCAACAGATTACCACCTTTGTTTTTATCGATTATTTTACCGTAAGCTATTGAAGCCACCGTAGCAACGACCACAGTCAAAGACGACAAAGCACCAAGAATTACATATATGTCATTGTCGCTATTAGGAAAGATCACTATCAATACAAAAAGACCCCAGACTATCGAGCTAGCAACAGCATCAAACCCTAGTGACGCCCTAGCAAGCATACTTGGCAAAGCCATTCGCCACGGAAATCCACTCAACGTAACCTCTTGCCGTTGTTCTGTTCTTGAGGGATTTTTTAGTAAAGGTAGGGCCGCAATCGCGAACAAGACGCCAGCTACCGCCATTATCACAGGAGGACCGAAGGCTAATGCGATAAAACCGCCTATAATTGGGCTAATTGTAATTGCTAGCTTTTCCAGTATGTTCATATAGCCGATTTCCTTACCAGCGTGCTCTTCGTTCTTTACAATCGAAAATTCAACATAATAACATAATTGATATATGGTAATCGAGACGGCCATAAAAAAGGCAAAAATCAGGATAGCCGGTATCCCAAATTTCTCCACCAAGCTAATTGCTATCATTGCAGGAATATATAGAATATTGCTTATTAATGTACTTTTCGCAGTACCGATACGTGCCACAAGTAATCCGGCAAATGGAGACAAAAAGATCTTTATAGCATAAACCATCATCCAGATTGCCAATATTAAAACTAGACTATAACCCTCCTTGTACAAAAATACGGTGCTGAAACCAGCTCCCACGCTGGTAGCCGTCAAGCGCAGAACTCGTGAAGCGTAAAGTTCAGCAACTTCGCTAAAAGTGGAGTCACGCCAAAAATGGCGCCGCTGCAATACTCTGTAAAAAAAGTCTTTAATCATAGTTGTTTATATTGTTTATGGTTTACTCTATTACAACACAGATGACCATAAAGATGAAGTGATATATACTTAAACTCATGAATATTTACTTTTCTGGAATTGGTGGCGTTGGAATAGGCCCACTTGCGGAGATTGCGAATGACGCTGGCTACGCTGTTACTGGATCAGACCCTGCAATTACTCTAATAACCAAAGAACTAAGCAAAAAAGGTATCAAAATTAGCACCAATCAAGATGGAACCTTTTTACGAGCTAATCACCGTAAAAAACCAATTGACTGGTTCGTTTACACATCTGCCCTGGCCGATAACCACCCTGAACTGACGTTGGCACGGGAACTAGGTATAAAAACCGCAAAACGCGACGAACTTATTTCTTACATTATCAGTGACAAGAATCTGAAACTAATTGCTGTGGCTGGGACACATGGTAAAACGACTGTGACTGGTATGTTGGTATGGGTCATGCAACAACTCGGCATCCCTATCAGTTATTCGATAGGCACTACCATTACGTTTGGACCTAGTGGCAAGCTAGACCCAGCCAGTAAATATTTTGTGTATGAATGCGATGAATTTGATCGTAACTTCCTTCACTTTAAACCATACCTATCACTTATAACTTCAGTTGACTATGACCACCCCGATACCTATCCTACAATATATGAGTACCTAGACGCCTTTCATCAATTTGCCAAACAGAGTGATAAAGTTATTACTTGGAACGACCAACATAATGAGTTATTCAATAACATTCCTGATGTTGTTATGCTTAATCCTTCAGAAATTCATAACCTGCCAATCACTGGACAGCATAATCGAAGAAACGCAGCCTTAGTTCAATCAGCCCTAAAGTCTCTAGGATTTACGCAGAATATCGACAAAATAGTATCCAGTTTTCCTGGAACAAATCGACGTTTTGAAAAGCTAGCAGATAATCTATACAGTGATTACGGCCACCACCCAGTAGAAATCGCCGCTACACTACAAATGGCACGCGAACTGTCAGACCATGTAGTTTTGGTCTACCAACCACATCAAAACATCCGACAATACGAGATACGAGGCCAATATACCGACCAATTCGAAAAAGCGGAAACAATCTATTGGTTGCCAACTTATTTATCGCGTGAAGATCCAAATTTAGAAATATTAAAACCGGAAGAGTTAATTCAAAACATCACAAATAAAACAAACATCCGCATTACCAACCTTGATGATGAGCTTTGGGCAAACATCGCCAAAGCACGAGATGATGGAAAGCTAGTTGTTTGTATGGGCGCAGGTACAATCGATAACTGGCTACGAGATAAACTTTCTAAAACAAGCTAATACTATTGTGCAGCAGGTGCGCTTATCCCTAATGCATCAGCACTTAGTGGATCGCTACCAAAGGCGTCTATGGCTTTGATTTTTTGAGTTTGTTCATTATAGATTGATTTGAAATCTTCAATTATGTCTTTACTGATTGGTCCTGCAGCAGAAAACGTCTTGAAGTCACTCTCGTTAGCAGTGGCCTGAGAACGAACACTTACGTATCCAGGTCGGCTTAAATCGAGTTGGGCTGCGCCACTACCGTTATACATGGTCATACTAATGAAGACAATGACTGATGAAATGACAATTGATATTGTAATAAATATCAGAAAACTATGCTTGTCTTTAAACGAAGGTTCGTCGATTGTTAGTGCTGGTATAAGTTCACTCATGTTAGTGATTCGCTCCACTAGACGTAGCTAGGTAGTCCTTTTCAAATTGATCAACCGCCGACTGGTACTGATCGACATATTGATTTAATTTTAGTATGTCGTCGTGAACCTTATTTCGTTCGGTTCGCGCCAAAACAACGGCGTCATAAAATGAAACCGGCTGCTTGAAACAATTTATATTGATAGCGGTCGATAAATGTTCTTCATATGTTTTATAATCCAACCTAAAAATGTCGAGTGCAGAATTGTAGCCATTGTAGATTGACACCAGACTAGTGTTATTGAAATTATTATTAGAAACACGACCGTTAAATCCATCCATTAACTTAGTCGACATTGATTCATATGTCTGTCCCCTATTGACACGCAAAAGTGCATCACTAGCGTGAAGCTGATTCAGTGTATTTTTAGTCGAAGTGCAGTTGCTAAGGATTCTATCAATTTGCTGACTATCTATAGTAGAACTCTGAGCCGCTACACTCAAAATAGAAGCGCCGCTAAAAATAAATAGCGCTAAGAAGGCAAATACTAACTTCTGGGAAATTTTCATACTCATCTATTATCCAACGCCGAGGCCTATTTGGTCAAATGCTATAACTGTTTAATAAACTTTGCATTTGGTCTGGATTATTTATCAATTGATTGATTCCGCCATTTTGAACAAATTGCATTACATAGTAAATAGCAATTGCTGATGAGGCTACGAATATCAAAATGATAATAAATGTAGTCATGAACACTGTTCGTTTAGCGAATGTTTTATACTTTTCAGCGTCTATTAGTTTATTACCCTGCTTATCACGAGCCGAGCCCGATATAATTTGTCCCAAATCAATTGTTGCCCAAACCCCTAAGCCGCCAAATGTAAGTAATTTCAAAATTCCAGTCCAAATCTTGCCCATATAGAAACGATCGACTCCGAAGAGTCCAAAAAAGAAGCTAAAGAAGAACGCAGCCAAAAAGTGTCGCTGCTTACTGAGGTCGATTGGTTTTCCGGTCGATAGGTTAATATCAATAGCGCCACTCGTAATCACGGGACCTCCATGGACAACAATCTGTGGTTCAGGAAACTGCGGTGCGTCTTGCATTATGGCGTTAAGCGATTAATGTCTCGAGGGAAAAGTGTGGCCTCTTTGACATTATTCAATCCGATTATCTTTTGCGTCAAACGCTCTAGGCCCATACCAAAGCCACCGTGCGGTGGAGTGCCGTACTTCATAGCTGTTAAAATTGGCGCAAAACCTGGGTCATTAGGGTTCGCTCCTGCAAGGTCTTTCAACTGCTGGACAATAACATCATATCTGTTTTCGCGCATACTGCCAGTTGCAATCTCAACACCCCTAAATAATAAATCCACCCGGTCAGCGATTTGGGGATTGGCCTCGTTAGCTTTGTGATAGAATTTCATTTCGTCTGCTGGCCATTCACTTACAAAAACAGCTTCGCTGCCAAGATTTTTCTTTGAATATTCACATACCCAGCGTTCCTCATCGGGCCTTAAGTCTTTTTCGCCTACAGTATTTTCATTAGTTGATTTAGAATATTTTTCGTGTATTTCTTGCATCGACATCACAGGTATCTCGGCCGTCAGTAATGGTTTGGTGGCATTCCAACGCTTCAGCACAACCTCGTGTTTAGCCCAAACATCATCAACGACTCTATTCAGTGATTTACTAAGGAGGGTTTGCAGATCAGATAAATTAATAAAGCCCATCTCGCCGTCAATCGAGATGAATTCAGTCATATGTCTAGTTGTGGCACTTTGTTCTGCCCTGTAGACCGCCGCAATTTCGTACGACCTTTCAAAAATACCAACGGCAATCTGTTTATAAAACTGTGGACTTTGCGCTAGAGTGGCAATTTTACCAAAATAATCTAACGTAAACACTTCCGCACCACCTTCGGTAGGTTCTGCCAATAATTTTGGGGTATGGATTTCAGTGAAGTCATTCTCGTCAAAAAGTTTTCTTAGTGACCGACAAATGGTTGCCTGTACCTCAAAAATAGAAAGTTCCTGCACGTTACGGAGACCGATTACGCGGTTATCAAACAACGTGTCTAAATTTTCAGACTTGTGATTTAGT
>Ga0209124_10000404_pt1 | contig 24459 bp, 17 predicted proteins | sample BarGraIncu01122A_FD_184502 | JGI IMG/M metagenome (GOLD analysis project Ga0209124, IMG submission 184502) | Arctic peat soil microbial communities from Barrow, Alaska - Barrow Graham LP Incubations 011-22A (SPAdes) (version 2) | ecosystem: Environmental > Terrestrial > Soil > Wetlands > Peat...
ACAATGAACGGCAACCCGATGAACGTGAGCGCAACGAATACGCCGAGCCGCGTGAAGGCAACCTGGATTCCGAGCGGTTCGAGCCATTGGCCGATCCAGCCGTGCGGCGCATACACCGCCGTCAGCGCGATGCCGGCCACCGCCGTCGGCAGCGCGAACGGCAGGTCCACCAGCGCGTCCACGAAACGTTTGCCCCAAAACTGGTAGCGCACCAGCACCCACGCAACCAGCAGGCCGAAAAATAGATTTGTCAGCGCCGCCAGAAACGATGCGCCGAAACTCAGACGATACGACGCCAGCACGCGCGGTGCGGCGACGGCGTGCCAGAATTGCCCCCACGTCAGCGCGCTCGTTTTCCAAAACGTGCAGGCCAGCGGAATCAGGACGATGAGACTGAGATAAAGCACCGTGTAGCCGAGCGTCAGTCGAAAGCCGGGCAACACGCTGGTTGTTTTCTTTGCCATGCAAATTGTCTGCCAGCGGTTATAACCTTTGTTAAAATGCAGCGAAAGAAATTCTTTAATTTACCAAACCGCCGCCCCCGTTCGGAGGAACCACAAAACGGTTTTAGGGTTGGAAGATTTGGTCAAAGACGCCGCCGTCGGCGAAATGCGCTTTCTGCGCCTTTTGCCAGCCGCCGAAAACTTCGTCCACCGTGACGAGTTTCACCGGGCTGAACTGGCTGGCATATTTCGCCGCGGCCTTTTCCGAACGCGGACGATAAAAATTCCGACCGGCGATGTCCTGGCCTTCATCGGAGTAAAGGTATTCCAGATAGGCCTGCGCCACCTCGGTCGTACCGCGCTTCTTCGCCACCTTGTCCACGACGGCCACCGGCGGCTCGGCCAGGATGCTCAACGGCGGCGTGACGATGTCAAACTTGCCCACGCCGAATTGCTTGATGGCGAGATGCGCCTCATTTTCCCACGCGAGCAACACGTCGCCGATTTCGCGCTCAACGAACGTCGTGGTCGAGCCGCGCGCGCCGGAATCGAGCACGGGCACGTTCTTGTAAAGCCGCTTGATGAAGTCGCGCGCTTTGGCGTCGTCGTGGCCATATTTGTCGAGCGCGTAAGCCCACGCGGCGAGGTAATTCCAGCGCGCGCCACCGGAGGTTTTCGGATTCGGCGTCACGACAACAACGTTCGGTTTTACGAGGTCGTCCCAATCCTTGATGCCTTTCGGATTTCCCTTGCGCACGAGAAACACGATGGTCGAGACGTAGGGCGTGCTGTTATTTGGCAGACGTTTTTGCCAGTCGGCGGGCAACAGTTTTGCCTGTTGCGAAATCGCGTCAATGTCATAAGCCAGCGCGAGCGTCACAACGTCGGCTTCGAGACCGTTGATGACGGACTGCGCCTGTTTGCCGGAGCCGCCGTGCGATTGCGCGACGACCACGCCGTCGCCGGTTTTCGCCTTCCAATATCTGGCGAACGCGGCGTTGTAATCCTGATATAACTCGCGCGTGGGGTCGTAGGAAACGTTCAGGAGTTTGATTTCCTTCGCGCTGGCCGCAACGGCCAATACACAACTGAACAGGGTGAGGAATTTTAAGAATGTTTTCACAGTTTTGATATTTAGGTTGTTTGAATAATTAAGTCATTGGAACTGGTTAAAACGCCAGTTGCACCCGGGTGAACAGCGCTTCCTCCGGCTTTTTGGTCACGGCTCCGCTCGCGCCGCCGGAGAACGTGGTGCGCGAGAAACTGGTCAGCACGCGCACGTTCTTGTTCAACCACCAGTTTAGTCCCACTGACCAGGCGTCGGCAGACTTGGCCGAGGTGTTGGGATTGGCGAAGAGCGGAAACGCGTCGGAGTCTATGCCCAAGTGTGCGTAGCGTGCCGAAAGCTCCCAAGCCCCCCACTGGCCATTGGCCGGATTGAACGGATGGGCCGGCGTAACGCCCTTGTAAGAATTTTCCTCGCCGGTCAAAAACCACGAGCCGACCACCTGCCAGGCGCTATTGTCAATGGTGCCGGTGTTCGCGCCAGCAATCACCTTTTGCGAGGACTCCACGTATTCACCCAGCAAACCAAACGAGCCGTAGTAATAATAGCCCTGCGGCGAAATCCGCCAGTGTGTGCCGTTGCCCGACACGTTGGAATTGTAGCCGAAGAACTTTTGCTGCCCGTCCGTCGTGTATTTGCTGGCCAGGGCGGAGGTTCCGCTTTCATCCCCGTAACTGCCGCTCACGCCAAACCCAAACCCCCGTAACGCCTCGATGCTGGATTTTTTCAGCGGCTGGAAGAACAGCCGTCCGGCAAAGTCCTTGTCGTTGTCAAAATCACTGTTGGCGGTATTGGCTGCGTCGGCCACGCCGTTGAAAATCCCGGCGGCATAACGGACCACTCCGCCAAACAAATCACCGTGCAGTTCCACGCCCAAATCGCGGCCGGGCACCAAGTCCGTCACCAGTGACCGTTCGTTGAATGGGAGATAGGTGTCCGACTGCAAATACTCCAAACCGACCGGCGATTTGAATTTGCCCGCCTGCACCTGCAACTCCGGCCGATAACGGTAATTCAAATACGCATCTTGGATTACGGTGGAACTGCCACCGAAGTCCGGCACAAACAGGAAGTCAAAGTCGTGAAAGACCGTGCCGGAAATGATCGGTCGCGCCCGCCGCAAAATAAAACCATCCACGCCCTGGGCGGCATTCTGGAAAAACGTCCGGCTGTCCAATTGCACCAAGCCATGCAGGCTGATGCTGAAGTTGGTGTCGGCGGAGGCAAGGGTGAAACCGCTAGCATCCAGTTTTACCAGAGGCTGTTTTTTCGCGACAGCCGTGGCATCGTCCTTGTCCAGTTCGCGCTGGCGTGCGAGAATCCGGACTTTCTGGTCAAGTTCCCGGGTTTGTTCTTTGGCCGTGTCGACGGCGGTCTGCCGGTCCACCTCGCGCTGGTGCTCAAGAAGCCGGACTTTCTGGTCGAGTTCGTGGATTTGCTGTTTCAAGACTTCGATGTCCGAATCGCGGTTTGTATCCGCGCTGTCTGCGGCAAGAGCGGGGAAAACAAATTGTATCCCCACGAGCGTTGCAAGTAACAACTGATTTGGTTTCATGTATGCCTTTTCTTGTTTTGTGTCGCTCCAATCATACGGTTGGCATTTATTTTTATTTCGCGCCTCCAGCTTTCTGGCCGGCTAAAATTGTTTGCGCGCGGGTTTTCCCCAGCCGCACGCGCTCGGTTTTTTCAATCTGCGTGACCTGTGAATCATGCACGACGATTTGCCCCACGCCGTAGCGCAATGATCCAACCTGCCGACGGACCACTTCCAGCCAGTTCAATTGTTGACCGGCGCTGCTCTCCGATTTAATCTGAATCGAGCTCATATCAATAAAATTTCATACTAATTTGCAAAGCCTATTTGATGTTTTCAATAACGACATATAGAGTCGTCATTCTAACGAAATAAAAACCGCTGCTCTACTTGCCGCAAACTTCCACCAAATGCAGCAACTTGAAGCTATATTTTCAATTTCATTCTTCATTCTATTAACGACTTATCTTATCGTTATTATCCACGACCGGCCTGACTTGTCAACTGTTTTTTTGAATTTTTTCTAAATGCCTTCCCCGCCAATGAAACCGGCTGAAATCTCCTGTTTTGACACTGGCCCGCCCTTGGAAACTTCGGCGAGCGTTGTGTGCTCCATCAACTCGGCAACGTAATTGCGTGCATCGAGAAACACGCGTCTAAACCGGCAAACCGGCTCTTGCGAACACCGCTTGTAACCCGTGACCGAAACACAATCAATCGGCGCTATTATACCGTCAAAATGCCTCACCACCTCACCCATCGTAATCTTGCCGGGATTTTTGGCGAGAACATATCCGCCGCGCACACCCGCCACGCTGTCCACCCAGCCCTGCGCCTTGAGTTTGAGCATGATTTGCTCAAGAAAGCGTTTGGGAACGTCGTTCCGCCGGGCCAGCTCACGAATCGGTATCGGCGCACCGCCGAAATGATCCACCAAGGTGAACAAAGCCCGCAGCGCATAATCTGTTTCCCTCGACACTCGCATGACGAAATACGATACGCCAGGTCGATGTTAAGTCAATTGCGGTTTTATGGCCTGTTCAGCAGACGTTGAATCAACTGCTGATAATACGACGACCTTCATCCAGGAAGATGCCTTTGAAATTCATTTCCAGTGCCTGGGGATTGGTGGCCTTGGACATGGCTTCCTTCTCGGTCACGCGCCCCGCCTTGACCAAATCGAACAAGGACTGATTGAAGGTGAGCATGCCATCGTCCAGGCTCGTTTCAATGGCGGCGGGCAATTTGTCGAGGCGGTTTTCTTCGAGGAGTTTTTTGACCATCGGTGTGTTGATGAGGATTTCCAAAGCCGGGGTTGATTTGCCGTCCAGGGTGCCGACCATGCGCTGGCAGACCACCGCGTACAAGGTGGCGGCGATTTGCCGGCGGATTTGCTCGCGCTCTTCGGCCTTGAAGAATTCAAGGATGCGGCTGATGGATTGCGACGCGTTGGTCGTGTGCAGCGTGGACAATACCAGATGCCCCGTGTCCGCCGCGCTCATGGCTGCGGAAAAACTGACGTCATCCCGCATTTCGCCGATCATAATGATATCCGGGTCCTGGCGCAGAACGTTCCGGAGTGCGTGATGGAACGAAAGGGTGTCCAGGCCGACTTCCCGTTGTTCAATCACCGATTGGTTGTCTTCAAAAACGTATTCAATCGGGTCTTCCAGCGTAACAACGTGTTTTTTGAAATTATTATTAATGTGTTCAATCATGGCCGCGAGCGTGGTGGATTTGCCACAACCGGTGGCGCCGGCCACCAGCACGATCCCGCGGGGTGATTCGGCGATTTTTCTCACTTGGTTCAGCAACCCGAGTTCTTCAAAGCTGGGCACCTGGGTCTTGACGTAGCGCATGGCCAGACACCATTGGCCGCGCTGTTGATACAGATTGGTGCGGAAACGGCCGACGCCCGGGACAAAATACGAAAAATCAATTTCCCGTTCCTCGTCGAGGCGCTTTTTCAAATGCACCGGCGTGACAGCTTCGACAATTTTTACCATCCATTCCGGGGTCGGGTGGGGGGAATCCACCGCGATCAATTCGCGATTGATGCGAAAAATGACCGGCGTGCCGATTTTCAAATGCACGTCCGACGCGCCGCCTTCGATTGCCGTCTTCAAAATGCGCTGAAACAGTTCCACGCCCCCAGTCTAGCAAATCGCCGCGCCAGCGCCAGTCGGGAAAATCACTGGCGACTTTTTGCCGGACCAATGCTATAAATCGCGCATGTCTAATCATCGCATTGGCATCATCGGTGGCACCGGCCTCTACCACATCGAAGGCTTCACCCGCCAGAAATGGGTGAAAGTCAAAACGCCCTTCGGCCCGCCATCGGACGATTTGTTGACCGGCAAACTGGCCGGGCGTGATGTCGTCTTCCTTCCACGCCACGGGCGCGGCCATCGCATTCTTCCGAGCGAACTCAACCACCGCGCCAACATCTGGGCGATGAAAAAGCTGGGGGTCGCCTGGATCATCAGCGTCAGCGCCGTCGGTTCGTTGCAGGAAAGATACAAGCCCTGCGACATTGTGCTCGTTGACCAGTTTCTCGACCGCACCAAGCAATCACCGGCGCACACTTTTTTCGGCCGCGGCATCGTGGCGCACATTGCCTTCGCGCATCCGATCTGCGAGGAATTGCGGCAAATTCTCTTGAAGATTGCCATTCTTTGCCGGGCGCAGGCGCACAACGGCGGCACTTATGTCTGCATGGAAGGCCCGGCCTTCAGCACCCGCGCCGAATCGCTCATGAACCATCGCGCCGGTTTTAACGTCATCGGCATGACCAATCTGGGCGAGGCCAAATGCGCCCGCGAAGCCGAAATCGCCTACGCGACCCTGGCGATGGCCACCGACTACGACTGCTGGAAGGACGACGAACATGTCACGCTCGAAATGATCATCGCCAACCTCCATCGCAACGCGGACATGGCCAAACAAATTGTTGCCCGCGCCATCCCGCAAATCCCCACCGAGCCGAACTGGCCGTGCCATTCCGCGTTGAAGAACGCGTTCCTGACCGATAAAAAATTCTGGCCGGCAAAAACGAAGAAAGAACTGGCGCCATTGCTGGCGAAGTATCTCTAGTTTTGGCTTGCAAGGCAGCCATTCGTTTAAGCCGCCGGTCATGAACAAACGCGCCCTCATCAGGAAAATCATCGCCCGGCTGACGGACGAACTGGAAATTTATTTTCGCGCCGCAAACGCCTCGCGCGCCGAAGCCACGCACGAGCAGAACAAGGCCGAGGGCAAATACGACACCCGCGGTCTCGAAGCCTCCTACCTCGCCCGCGGCCAGTCCCGGCAGGCGGCGGAAATCGAATCCGCCATCGCTGAATTTGAAAAGCTGGCCGCCCGAAAGTTTGGCGACGGCGAAGCCATTGACCCCGGCGCGTTGGTGGAACTTGAAACCGGCGGTGAACATTCCTTTTACTTCATTGGTCCGCGCGCCGGCGGCACGGAAGTTGTTCACGAAAAAAGAGAAATCCTCGTCATTACGCCGCAATCGCCGTTGGGCGAACAACTCCTGGGAAAGAAACAAGGCGACCGTCCGCAACTCACCTTGGGCGGCACGCGCCAGCAATCCCGCATCGTCAGCGTCGAGTGAGCCATTTTCAAAACCCCGTAACAGCCGAGGTAACGAGGCTCACTTCTCATGGAAATCAGAGCCTCCTCACGTCGGCTGCTACAATTTTAAAAGAACCTCGAGTAATGCAGCATTTGGAGCGCGACGGTGTCTGAAAGACCAGTCGCAGCAGGTGGCAGACGGATGACGCTTGGAAATCCCGTGCAACTCGTGTTTGCGGACGTACTGCGGCTGGTGCGTTGCACACAGCCGCGCTCCGTTCCATCTATTCACCAATCCGTCGGCTGGTAATCCTTCAGAAATTTTCCCCAGACGTGTTCGCCGGTGTTGAAGCCCGCGATGATCGGGTCAACGATGCGCGCCGCGCCGTCCACGATGTCCAGCGGCGGATGAAACCGGTGTTCCTTCACCTTGCGCGCCGCAATCTGCACCGGGTCCTCGTCCGTCACCCAGCCCGTGTCCACGCTGTTCATGTGGATGCCGTCTGCGTGATAATCCATCGCCGACGTGCGGGTCATCATGTTCAATGCGGCCTTCGCCATGTTCGTATGCGGATGCCGCGTCGTCTTGAACTTCCGGTAAAATTGCCCCTCCACCGCCGACACGTTCACGATGTGTTTGTCGCGTTCCAGCGTGCGCAACATCAACGGCTTCAGCCGCGCATTCAAAATGAACGGCGCAATGGCGTTCACGAGTTGCACTTCGAGCAGCTCGACCGACGGCACCTCGGCCAGCAGCAGCCGCCACGAATTGCGCTCGCGCAAATCCACCTGCTGCAAATCCTGGTCGAGCCGGCCTTCGGGAAACAAATCCTTCTGCGCAGCGAGTTCGTCCGGCAACAGCGGCACCTGTGACAACGCCGCCGCGTGCGTCAGTCCCGCGACTTCTGACAGGCGGCGTTGCGCCACCGAAGCGTCGCCTTCCGGCAGCAGATGATAGCCGCGCAAACCTTCGTAAGCGCCGAGCAGCTTGCGCGCCGGCGCCGGCATTTTGTCCAGCGGACCGCTTTCGCCCTCCATCATGTGCTGATAAAAATCCGGCGGACGCCGCACCGTCTGGCACGCGTTGTTGATGATGAAATCCAGCCGCGTCCGCGTCGCGAGCAGATGCCGGCAAAATGCCTCCACGCTCGGCGTGTGGCGCAAATCGAGTCCAAAAATTTCCAGCCGATGACCCCACTCCGCAAAATCCGGCTCGGCCGCGTAACGGGTCGCCGCGTCGCGTGGGAAGCGTGTGCTGACGATGAGTTGCGCCCCGGCGCGCAGCAACTTGATGCCCGCCTGATAACCGATCTTCACGCGCCCGCCGGTCAGGAGCGCCACGCGCCCGCGCAAATCCGCCGACTCGGTGCGCTTGCAGAAATTCAACTCCCCGCACGCCGGGCAAAGCTGATCGTAGAAATGATGAATCGTCGTGTAGTCCTGCTTGCAGATGTAGCAATTCTGCGGCTCGACGACTTCACGGAACTCTGGGTCGCCTTCAACCTCTTCCTGCTGGAACCCGATGGGCGGAATCAGATTCGGCGTGGTGAAAATTTTTTCCCGGCGCAGCTTTCGAATCCCGGTTTTATTGAGTTTGGACTGGTCCCGCTGAATTTTCTCCGCCTTGCGCTGGCGCACCCTGGCCTTCACAAACCGCCGCCGCGCGTTCACATCCGGGCAGTAAATTTCACCCGCCGCCTTGAGCAGACGCATTCGTTCCTCCTCCGAAATCCCGGCGAGCAACGCGCGGTTCGCCGCCGCTTTTTCGAGAATCTCGGCGGCCGCTTTCAACTGCGCGGCCAGCGAATTGTTTTCTTTCGCGACGCCGTTTTCGTTGTGGTGGTGAACAGACATTAATTTGGCGCGCAGAATAACAGCCGCACGGACGGCGTGCGAATGAAAAGCACGTGCCTACCTGACCGGCAACCTTCCAATGCCTTTCCTTGACCCGCGCGCTCAAAGCCGTTAGACCTTGCGCCGCATTTTATGGCAACCAAAACCATCATCAAACCCGCGAAATCACCCGCTGCCGTCGGTCCTTACAATCACGCCGTGCGCATTGGCGACTTGATGTTCTGTGCCGGACAAATCCCGATTGACCCGAAGAACGGCAACCTCGTCTCCGGCGACATCAAGGTTCAAACCGAACGCGTATTGCAAAACGTCAAAGCGATTCTGGACGACCAGAAATTGACGTTTGCGAACGTCGTGAAATCCACGGTATTTATGACGAACCTCGCCGATTTCGCCGGGATGAACGAGGTTTACGCGAAGTATTTCACGAGTGATTTTCCGGCGCGTTCGACCATCCAGGTCGCCGCGCTGCCCAAAGGCGCGAATGTGGAAATCGAAGTCGTCGCGCACTTTTGAATTTATGATTTACGATATACGATTGACGCGGTGCCGCACGTTTGACTCGAAAATCTGAGATCGTAAATCGAATATGCCTGTCGGAATCCAATTGTTAATCGCGTTTGTCGTTGGCGGCCTGCTGGGATTTTTCTTCGGCTGGCTCAAAGGTCGTGGTCGCGCCGCCGTGCCGGACTCGCGGCTGGAAAACGAATTGCGCCAGCAAGTCGGCCAGCGTGAAACCGAACTCACCCAGATCCGCGTGCAATTGGCTGAGACGGGCAACGCCCGTGCAGCGGCGGAAGCCAGACACGCAGCGGCAGAGAAAATGCTGATTGAGCAGCGCGCGTTGCAGGACAAGACGTTGATTGATCTGCGCGAGGCGTTCAAGGCGTTGAGCGCGGATGCGTTGAAGCAGACGGCGCCGGAATTTCTGCGATTGGCGGAACAGAGTTTCGGAAAACTTCAGGAAACGGCCAAAGGCGATCTGGCGCAGCGGCAGGAAGCGATTAAAACTTTGGTTGAGCCGCTGAAGCAGCAACTCGAAACTTACCAGAAACGGTTGCAGCAAAGCGAAGCCGCGCAATCCTCCACGCTCGGCGAAGTGAAGAAGCAACTTGAATTGCTCTCGCAGCAAAGCCAGTCGCTCGCCTCGGAAACGCTGCAATTCCGGCGCGTATTGAGTTCCAATCAGGCGCGCGGGCGGTGGGGCGAGGAAACCTTGCGGCGCGTCGTGGAAGCGGCGGGCATGAGCGCGCATTGCGATTTCACCGAGCAAACCCAGGCCGGCGAAAACCGGCCGGACCTGGTGGTGCGGCTGCCCGGCGACCGCTTCATCATCGTGGACGCCAAAGTGCCGGATTTTGATTTTCTTAATGCGCTGGAATCGGCGGACGACGCCAAACGCGCGGAAGCATTGGCCGCGCACGCGGCAAAATTGAAGGCGACCATCAAGGCGCTGGCTGACCGCGATTATCCGAGCCAGTTCCCGAATGCGCTGGATTACGTGGTGCTGTTCGTGCCGGCGGAATCGCTTTTCAGCGCGGCGCTGGAAGGCGATCACGATTTAATTGTCTGGGCGGCAGGCAAACGAATTTTGCTGGCGACACCGGCGTCGCTCATCGCGCTGCTGCGTTCGGTGAGCGTAAGCTGGCAGCAGCACGCACAGACGGAGAACGCGCAGAAAATCGCCGAAGCCGCGCAGGAACTTTACGCACGGGTATGCAAGTTCACGGAACACTTCGAGCGCATCCGCGACGGGCTGGCGAAGGCCAACGACGCTTTCAACGATGCGGTGGGCAGTTACGAGCGCATGGTGCGTCCGGCGGGCGAAAAGATTCAAAAACTTGGCGGCACTGCTCCGGGCAAAGAATTGGCGGATATTCAGCCGTTGGATTCGACGTTACGCCTGCCGCCGGGTTAAGTTTCAAAGGAAAACAAAAACCCCGGAGAAAATTCTCCGGGGTTTTGTTGAAAGACTGGCGGCTACCTGCTCTCGCGGAAGCTATGCCCAAAGAAGTTGAGGATTGATAGTTGAGATTTGAGAGAAGGCAAGAAAGAGACCAGCCGATGATGAAAATCCAAGGCTGCGCTTCATGCCGTGCCTGCAAATCAATCTACTTGACACACACGATGGCGCATGGTTGATTTGCAGTGCGTTCAGGACGCCTCCGAGTCCGCGGAAAGGGCTGAGCCCACCTATTGAAAGTGCTGGTGTCATAACAACACAACCTTGATGCTGCCTGAAAGCGGACTACGGGCGATAGCAGAAAGGTTATATGTCAAAGTTGTTTCCTGTCCGGCCGAGTCTTGAGCAACTCAAGAAACAGGCTAAAGACCTCCTGAAATCCCACAAGTCTGGCGATCCTGATGGCATCCGGCGCATTCAGGAAAAGCATCCTGATTGGCGCAATCGTTCTGTAGAGGAACTTCGCGCAACCCGTTTCTCGCTCGGGAACGCTCAACTGGTTATCGCCCGGGAGTACGGTTGCACCAGTTGGCCGAAACTGAAGGCGCAAGTGGAGTCCATCATAGCTGCCATAGGCGACCCGGTCGTCGAGAAGGCCACGGGCGTCACTTGGAAAAGTACCGTTTACGAATACCGCACCAGCAAGGATGGCAAGCGAACGTGGAGGCGGGTAGCCGCGAACCATCAACACGCGTACAAACCGCCGGGCCTGTCCCGGGTGACCGAAATCGACGGTCAGGGGCAAATCTGCCGGGTGGTAATTTCGGACGTCGTCCACCGACGGAAATTGGAATGGTGGCCAAATCAGAAGAAAGCAAGACTCTCGGAAAGCGAGCAGATACCACCCGAGCAGTTATCGCAGGACCCACGCGGTCCGTTCGTCTGGATTACCGAGGCGATGAAAAAGGAAAACCTGCAATGGGTGGAAACGCGGGTGACGGCCACGGGAGAAGTCAACACCTTCCGGCATTTCATCAAAGACGAGTTCCGTTTCGCGGTTGACATCAAAGAACGGTACACAGTTGGGACGTCTGGATTGATCAGAAAACCAAACAACTGGTCGAGTTCCATCATCCTGGAGGTGATGGTTTTGATCCAGAAACGGATCCCGCGCGTCACACCCCACCAGAAAAAGAATGGTCCCATGGGGAATTGGTAGGAAGTATTGATTATGACATCGTCTTTGATGCGGAATTGGACGATTCGCTGTTCCTGCTGGAACCGCCCGAGGGTTATGTCGTTGAAAACTGGGTCCGGCCTCCACTTCCCCAGATTACGGAGCAGGAGATAATCGACTATCTAGGTATCGCAGCTGATTTCAACAACAAGACATTTCCCGATCAAATCGATTGTCCGTTCAGCAACGACAGATTAGTACAGACCTGGAAAACACCCAAAGAGGAGCGAACTGCGGCCGAGCAAAAGTTCGTAGAGACGCAAAACCATTACGTTGCGTTCGGTCCGGGTTCTCCTGTGGCCCACTTCATCAAAAACAACACAGAAGAGAACAGCTTTCGGTATTTGGGCAAAGGCATCAAACTCGGCGACAAGGATCGTATCGTCTGCTGGTACAAGCTGAAAGGCGCAAGGAGCTATCGGGTTCTTTATGGGGATTTAACCGTAAAAGAACTCCCGCCGGAAGCCCTGCCTCTTCCCGTGGAGCCATGACTTATGTTTGAGACAGGCGAGACGCACTGTCCTACGCTAAAAACAAAAAACCCGGAGAACATTCTCCGGGGTTTTGTTGAAAGACTGGCGGCTACCTACTCTCGCAGAACCTATAGGACTACTACCATCGGCAAGACTGTGTTTGACGGCCGAGTTCGGAATGGGATCGGGTCGGACCACAGCTTTATGGCCACCAAGAAACGGAAGTCAGAAGCCAGCGGCAGGAAGCTCGAATTTCCATTCCGAACTCCGCTCTGATTTTCCGACTAAATTTAAAAGAACAAACCGGGTTAAACCGGGATTCTCTGAAAACTGCACACAGGGTTGCCGAGCAATTACTTTTCGTGAGTTTTAAATCGCTCTCTTCCTCTTCAAAGAAGAAAAAGAAAAGCAATCAAGCCGCACGACCGATTAGTACCAGTCAGCTAAACGTCTTACAACGCTTACACCTCTGGCCTATCAAACGGGTGGTCTGCCCGTGGTCTTTAGGGGGCTTGCGCCCCGGGAGACATTATCTTGGGATGAGCTTGGCACTTAGATGCTTTCAGCGCTTATCTCTTCCGCACATGGCTACGCAACGATGCCGCTGACGCGACAATTGCCACACCAGAAGTGCGTCCAACCCGGTCCTCTCGTACTAAGGTTGGAACCCCTCAAGTCTCCTGCGCCCACAGTGGATAAGGACCGAACTGTCTCACGACGTTCTGAACCCAGCTCGCGTACCGCTTTAACCGGCGAACAGCCGGACCCTTGGGACCTTCTCCAGCCCCAGGATGCGATGAGCCGACATCGAGGTGCCAAACCGGGTCGTCGATGTGAACTCTTGGACCCGATCAGCCTGTTATCCCTAGCGTACCTTTTGTCCGTTGAGCGACGGCAATTCCACATTAAACCGTCGGATCATTTGGGCCTACTTTCGTACCTGCTCGACTTGTAGGTCTCACAGTTAACCTGGCTTCTAGCCATACCCTCAACGCACGGTTGCCAACCGTGCTGAGCCAAGCATCGCGCTCCTCCGTTACTCTTTGGGAGGAAACCGCCCCAGTCAAACTGACCCGCACGCACTGTCCCCCAGCTGGCTTACAGCATGAGGTTAGAATCCTAATTAGCAAAGAGTGGTGTTTCACATTGCGACTCCACGGGAACCGAGGCCCCCGCTTCAAAGTCTCCCACCTACGCTACGCATCACGAACCAGAACACAATACGAGCTTACAGTAAAGGTGCATAGGGTCTTTCCGTCCTACTGCGGGCAGGCGGCATCTTCACCGCCGTTACAGTTTCGCCGAGATCCTCTCCGAGACAGTCGTTCAGTCGTTACAAGATTCGTGCAGGTCGGAACTTACCCGACAAGGAATTTCGCTACCTTAGGACCGTTATAGTTACGGCCGACATTCACGGGGACTTAAAGACCGAGCTTTGTCCCGCTTGCGCGGGACTAACAAAATCTCTTAATCTTTCCGCATTGGTCACTTGTCACTCCCTATACGTCGTCTTCACGACTTTGCAGAGAGCTGTGTTTTTGTTAAACAGTCGCTAAACGCAATTTATTGAAACCTTACGCCGCAACATTGCTGCTACGGTTTCAGGCACCTCTTTTCCCGAAGTTACGAGGCTAATGTGCCGAGTTCCTTAGAGAGGTCTCTCTCGCGCGCCTGAGTGCGCTTACACTCACCCACCTGTGTCGGTTTACGGTACGGGCCGTCGGGGAAACGACTGCAAACTTTTCTAGGCACAGAAACCCACCAATACGCTTCGGCCGAAGCCTAAGCTCAGCATTCGATTGCCTAGTTGATGTCTTCCCATGCGTCATTCGCAGCCTTAATCCCGGCGGGCGCAGGAATATTTAACCTGCTGTGCATCGATTACGCCTTACGGCCTCATCTTAGCTCCCGGCTAACCCTGGGAGGACGAACCTGGCCCAGGAAACCTTAGGTTTACGGCGAGCAGGATTCTAACCTGCTTTATCGCTACTCGTGTCTGCATTCTCACTAATCAGCGCTCCACCGTCCGTTTCCGTCCGGCTTCACTGCACTGATTACGCTCTCCTACCACTGAAAAGATCCGAAGACCTCTTCAATCCATAGCTTCGGTATGTGATTTAATCGCCAATCATTTTCGGCGCGACCTCGCTCGATGAGTCAGCTATTACGCACTGTTTAAATGATGGCTGCCTCTAAGCCAACATCCTCACTGTCTAAGCAAAGTCACATCCTTTCCACTTAATCACATTTAGGCACCTTAGCTGATGGTCTGGGCTGTTGCCCTCTCGGCAATGAACCTTATCGCCCACTGCCTGATTGCTCTGATATTGGGACCGACGGTATTCGGAGTTTGATTGGTTTTGATATCCTGGTGGGGACTCTAAGCCATTCAGTGCTCTACCTCCGCCGGGTACTTCCAGAACACTCGCCCTCAAGCGATTTCGGAGAGAACCAGCTATCACGGGGTTTGATTAGTCTTTCGCTCCTACTCTCAAGTCATCTCAAGATTTTTCAACATCTACGAGTTCGGTCCTTCACTGCATGTTACTGCAGCTTCAACCTGCTCAAGAGTAGATCACCTCCGCTTCGGGTCTATTACCAGCGACTGGTCGCGCTGTTGGCACTCGGTTTCCCTTCGCCTCCAGTTCATAGAACTTTAGGCTGGCCACTGATAATAACTCGCAGACTCATTATGCAAAAGGCAAGCAGTCACCACGCCTTGCGGCATGGCTCCTACACATTGTAGGCATATGGTTTCAGGTTCTATTTCACTCCGCTAACAGCGGTTCTTTTCGCCTTTCCCTCGCGGTACTAGTTCACTATCGGTTGCCAAGGAGTATTTAGTCTTATCCGGTGGTCCGGACGGATTCGCACAGAGTTTCACGTGCACCGTGCTACTTGGGATACCTCTAGACGGCTTTGAGTTTTCGCTTACCCGGCTGTCACGGTCTATGGCTCAACTTTCCAGAAGATTCTGCTAACTCTCGGCCTGTCACATTAAGGTCCCTCAACCCCGGGAAGACAAGTCCTCCCGGTTTAGACTGTTCCGCTTTCGCTCGCCACTACTGACGGAATCGCTTCGTTTTCTTTTCCTGGGGTTACTGAGATGTTTCACTTCACCCCGTTTCGCTTCATTGGACTATGAATTCATCCAATGATAACCAGTTATGAAACTGGCTGGGTTGTCCCATTCGGAAATCCACGGATTAATGCCTGCTTGCGGCTCCCCGTGGCTTATCGCAACTTGCTACGTCCTTCATCGCCTCTTGGCACCAAGGCATTCACCATAAGCCCTTAGTAGCTTGATCACAAAAGTTTCCCTATAACCTCCTTCGAGGTTAATAGGAACTCAACGAACTGTATTTGCCCTGTAATTTACCTATGTGCAGTTGTCAAAGAACACCACCGGTCTTATTCACCCAAGGATGCAACCTTGGGCAATTATTCCCGGTAAATTGTTATGCAAGTGGCTTGTCGAGGCGTGACTCGAATTTGTTTCAGTCACCAGCCTGCCTTCGCTTTCACCTTCGGCGCGCATTTTTCGCGGAGCGAAAAATGGTGGGCGTGACTGGATTCGAACCAGTGACCCTGCGCTTATCAAGCGCATGCTCTAACCAACTGAGCTACACGCCCACAAAATCCGGCTTCCCGAGCCGAAGCTCGGAGCGATTCAGTAATCGTGCGACTCATTGCCCGCCTTCGCTTCGCTACAGCGCGGTAGTCCCGCAGTGCGGGACTGGTGGAGCTGAGGAGACTCGAACTCCTGACCTATAGCTTGCAAAGCTACCGCTCTACCAACTGAGCTACAGCCCCAGCCCATTTTTGATTTGCGATTTGCGATTTCGGATTTTTAATCCGCCATCCGCAATGCAAACCAGAGTTCGATTCTCTTCCACTTGCCAAAGAGCGTATTGCTCATTGTAAAACTGAATTGTGCGATAAGGTATTAAGCCTAGTCCCCCGACTTGCATCGGGGTTCGACCTCGGAAGTCCGATTGTTAGCTCGGACCCGTGGTTTCTCCTTAGAAAGGAGGTGATCCAGCCGCAGGTTCCCCTACGGCTACCTTGTTACGACTTCATCCCAATCACCATCCATACCTTCGGCGCCTTTTGAGGGGCGACTTCGGGTACAAACGGCTTTCATGATGTGACGGGCGGTGTGTACAAGGCCTGGGAACGTATTCACGGCGCCGTAGCTGATGCGCCATTACTAGCGATTCCAGCTTCATGCCGTCGAGTTGCAGACGACAATCTGAACTGGGCCCGGTTTTGGGGGATTTGCTCCACTTTACAGTCTTGCTTCCCTTTGTACCGGGCATTGTAGTACGTGTGCAGCCCTGGCCGTAAGGGCCATCCTGACTTGACGTCATCCCCACCTTCCTCCTCGTTGAAGCGAGGCAGTCTGTCCAGAGTGCTCCAGCCTTTCGGCCGGGTGGCAACAGGACACAGGGGTTGCGCTCGTTGCGGGACTTAACCCAACATCTCACGACACGAGCTGACGACAGCCATGCAGCACCTGTGCAAGCTCCCCTTGCGGGGTCGTCAGACTTTCATCCTTCTACCACTTGCATGTCAAGGCCAGGTAAGGTTCTTCGCGTTGCATCGAATTGAGCCACATACTCCACCGCTTGTGCAGGCCCCCGTCAATTTCTTTGAGTTTTAATCTTGCGACCGTACTTCCCAGGCGGCACGTTTAACGCGTTAGCTACGCCACAAAAGGGGTCGATTCCTTTTACAGCAAACGTGCACCGTTTAGGGCCAGGACTACCGGGGTATCTAATCCCGTTTGCTCCCCTGGCTTTCGTGCCTTAGTGTCAGGAGTTGTCCAGGGACTCGCCTTCGCCACTGGTGTTCCTCTCGATATCTACGCATTTCACTGCTACACCGAGAATTCCAGTCCCCCCTCCAACCCTCAAGCCGAATAGTATCCAATGCCGTTTCGGAGTTAAGCTCCGAGATTTCACATCAGACTTACCCGACCACCTACGCACCCTTTACGCCCAGTAAATCCGAACAACGCTTGGGACCTCTGTATTACCGCGGCTGCTGGCACAGAGTTAGCCGTCCCTTCCTCTTCCGGTACTATCAACGTTTGGGATGTTCACCCAAACGCATTGATCCCGAATGACAGGGGTTTACGGGCCGAAGCCATTCATCCCCCACGCGGCGTCGCTCCATCAGGCTTTCGCCCATTGTGAAAAATTCTCGACTGCTGCCACCCGTAGGTGTCTGGACCGTGTCTCAGTTCCAGTGTGGCTGGTCGTCCTCTCAGACCAGCTACCCGTCTTAGCCTTGGTGAGCCGTTACCTCACCAACTAGCTGATAGGCCGCGGGCTCATCATGAAGCGTCAGGCCTTACGGTCCCCAACTTTGAAAATCAAAAGATGCCTTCCAATTTTCACATCCGGCATTAGCTCGCCTTTCAGCAAGTTATTCCAGACTTCACGGCAGATTACCCACGTGTTACGCACCCTTGCGCCGCTCCGACCACGGAATATTGCTACCCCGTAATCAGCGCTCGACTTGCATGTCTTATCCACGCCGCCAGCGTTCGTTCTGAGCCAGAATCAAACTCTCCGTTAAAAACGTTAGTTTAATTCGTGTCCGATGATTAATCGGACGAATTACAATTTAAAACTCTTCAATAACAACCACTAACTGGCTGTCAATGAAGGGGCTCTCACTTATCGCACAATTCAATTTTCAATGAGCAATGGGTGCTTTCACCCAAAAAATGCCGGGCATTTCGCCCCTGCTTTTTCCCCATTTAGGGGACAAAAAACCCGACCGCCGAATTATTGCTTTCAACTCGGCATCTCAGATTCGAGTTTTGAAGGCGCGAACTTATCAGACTCGCGCCGGTTGTCAACAGGCTTTTTGGCCAGTCGCTTCTTCCGCCACGCGGAAGACTTCTTTAAATTTACCAGCACCCGCCAAAGCCGCAAGAGATTTTTTAATTATTTTTACCCCACAAATACAGGCTATTAGGCTGTTCCAAGACTATTCCAAGGCTATTCCAGCCCCCGCTCGGTTATTTCGTCCTCGTCCAATCCCAAATAATGCCCCAACTCATGTAAAAAGGTCGTCCGCACTTCCTCCCGAAAAATCACCTCATCCCCTTCGGCAAAATCCCGAAGGTTTTCCAAAAATAAAATGATCTGCGGCGGCAGCGGAACATTTCCTTCCTCGGCAAACTCCGCCCCGGTGAACAATCCCAACGTGTCCAGCTCAATTCCGTCAGCTTGCAAGCCCGCATTCGGCCGGCGCTCAAATGTTACCGGCAATCCCCCCGCCCGCACCCGCAACGGCTTTGGCAGCGCCGTCAGCGTCGCTTCGACTTCCGCCGCCGCGACCGCGCACAATTTTTCCCAATCCACGCTCATGACGTGAATGTGGCGTGCATTTCGCGCCGTTGCAACTGTTGCCGTGACGCCATTTTCTTTCGCGTTTGAACGGCTGGCGCACATCGTTTGTCCAGGCAACAGATTACACAATGGACTTTGAAATCCTTGCGGATTGTCGCGCGGCGGCAGCTACTGCCGGTCGGGCGCGAACTGTGGGAAACCCCCTGATCAGAAGGCAAAAATGTCTTTCAATTCCAACTCCGTTACCGCGCCGTCTTTCCTGATTTTTTCCAGGTCGATCTTGTTTTTGTCCCCGACGATGGAAATCAGCTTTGGTCGGCCTTGAAGGTGTTCCTTGTCGAATTGCAGCACGTCGTCCAGTCCGAGGCTCTGGATTTTCTCGAAACGCGCCTTGCGGGGGTCAATCGGCACTTCGAGCCGTTCCCAGGAACGGACCGCCCAGAGGATTTCGCGGAAGCCGAGCTTCCCGGTGCGATAACGGCTGATGATTGAGCCGCGCGTGTCGGCAAACCGCTCCGGCGAGGCGGGCAGTTTTTCAAACAGGTCGAGGAAGGCGTCCAGCGCCTCCGGTGTCTTGTCCGCCTGGCACCCGATGGAGCCGGACATGACATTCTGCTCTCCTTTTCGGCCACCGTTGCCATAAACCGCCCCGACGGAATACGCCAAAGCCCGCGCCTCGCGCAGTTCCTGGAACACGATGCCGGCCATCCCGCCGCCAAAGTAATCGTTGAAAAGCTGCACCGGCGGCATGTTGGCTTCGTTGACCTGGCCGTCGGCAAATTCGATGCGCACCTGGGCCTGCGCCTGCTCCTTGTTGAAAAAGTAAACGCGGCTTTCGGCGGGCGCGGCGACCTTCAGGAATTTGTAGGGCGGCGGTTCCTGCAAAGGCCCGGCCACGGAATGTTGCTGCACGATGGTACGCGCCTGTTTCAGTGGCAGCGAGCCGGTGTAGGTGACCACGTGCCGGTAGTGCAACAGGTTTTTGATCAGGTCATGCAGTTCGGCCACGGAGAGCTTTTCGATGGCATCGTTCGGCAACGCCTTCAGAAAAGGCGCTTCAGCGCCGTATCGGTTGAACTGCCCGACCGCCCTGGTGATCGTTAAAAAATCCTTCTTCGCGTCTTCGCGCCGGACGAGAATGATTTTCTTCAATTCCTCCAGCGTTTCGGTGTCCGCCGCCGGCTCCTGCAACACTTCCATCAGCAATGCCCATGAAGCGGCGAAATTTTCGTCCAGGCCGGAGATGCTGATGGTCGTTTCGTTGTCGCCCGTGCCGATGGCGAAGTCGGTGCCGAGTTTGTACCATTCCTTTTTCAGGTCTTCGCCGCTGAACCGTTTCGTGCCGGACTTGTCGAGGAGCTGCGCGGCGACGCTCTGCCGGTTGTCGTGCCGCGTGCCGATATCCACCAAGATGGTCAGCACGAAGAGGTCGTTCAACGGATTTTTGACGTGGTAAAACTTTACGCCGTCCTGAGCATCTTCTTTCTGGTAATCCTTGCCCGGCCTGACCCAGACCGGCTGGATGGGTTTGACCTTCATCGCCATCACTTTTTTGAAGAACGCTGACTGACGGGTGGAATCAATCTTGATCTTGTCAATCCGCGGCTTTTCGATTTTCGGCACGTCCTGCTGTTCATCCAGCCGGTAACCGGCCACGTAACCGCCACCGAAATATTTGTTGGCCGCGCGCACGACGTCCGCCTTGGTCAGCTTTTCCATGCGGGCGATTTCGCCGACGGCAAAGTCCCAGTCCTGGTGCGCCAGAAACGCGTTGAGCATCATCCCCACGCGCGCGCCATCGGATTCCAACTGCGTTTTGCGGCTCTTTTTGAAATCGTTGATGATCGCCGGAAGAATCCAGTCCTCGAACGCGCCTTTCCTGACCAGTTCAACCTGTTGCAACAGCAGGTCTTCGACTTCCTTGAGCGACTGGCTCTTTTTCGGAATGCCGAAGAGATATTCCGCGCCATAATCGTTGTCCAGTTCGGCGCCGGCGCCGGCTTGGCGGACTTTTTGTTGCTGGTTCAGGTTCAGGTTGATAAGGCCAGCGGTCGAGTTGTCGAGGATCATGTCAATGAGTTTCAGCGCCGGGACGTCGGCATCGTTCCGGCCTGGCGTGCGAATAGCCAGCATCACGTATTCCTCGGCCTTGTATTTCACCGTGACACGCTCGGCGCCCTGCAACGGCTTTTCCTCCCAGGTTTTCAGCGGCGGGACCGGCTCCGGTTTCCACACCGAGAAGTATTTGTCAATGAGCTTGATGGCCTGGCGGGCATTGATGTCGCCGGAGATCACGATGGCCATGTTTCCGGGCACGTAATATTTCTTGTAGAAATCAATCACGTGTTCCAGCGACGGGTTCTTCAGGTGTTCAACCTCGCCAATGGTGGTTTGCTGGCCGTAGGGATGGTTCTTGAACAACAGCTTGTTCACGGCTTCGCCGATGATTTCATCCTTGTTGTCGAGCGTCCGGTTTTTTTCCTCATAAACAATTTCCAGTTCCGGCTGGAAGAGGCGGAAGACCGGGTGCTGAAAACGTTCGGACTCGATGGCCGCCCATTGTTCCAGCCGGTTCGACGGCAGGTTCACCTTGTAAACCGTCTCCTCGTGCCACGTGTGCGCGTTCAATCCCACTTCGCCCATGGCCTTGTAGAGCTTGTCCATCTCGTTGGGGATTTCATACTGCGACGCCATCTGGTTTTCCTTGTTGATCTCGTCGTAAATCGCCTTGCGCTTTTCCGGGTCGGTTTCGTGGAAATGCTGTTCGTACAATTCCGTGATCCGGTCCAGATGCGGTTTCTCCAGCGCGAAGTTTGTGGTTCCGAGATGCGTTGTGCCTTTGAACAGCAGATGTTCGAGATAATGCGCCAGGCCGGTCGTTTCAGGCGGGTCATTTTTGCTGCCGGCGCGCACGGCGATCTGCGCCTCGAACCGCGGCGATTCGTGGTTCTCGGTCAAATAAACCTTCAGGCCGTTGTCCAACTGGTAAATTTCCACCGCCATCGGGTCCGCCGGGTTCGGCTGGTTGATGCGCGTGTAACCCGCCAGCGCGGAAACCGGCAGGGTGGCCAGAACAATGGCCAGGGTGACGAGGGAAATGAGCTTGCGGTTGGAGAACATGGTTGGACGCTTTGTAATCATTCGGTTTTTGAATGTTGGACAAACGTGGGGGTAATCTGCACAAAGGATAATTCAGCCGCCAGTATTCTTTCACCGCAAGAGACGGGTTGACGCATGGGAAAATACACTCTCTCCCCGTGAGGAACGAGCGGGGAGAGAGCCGGAGAGAGGGGTCGTTAAAAAAATCACGCGCCGCCTCTCCCCGGCCCTCTCCTCCACTTCGCGGAGGGGAGGGAGTTGGCCGTTGCGCAACCCGCTCACGATGAAGCCGCTTCCACCACAGCCGGCTGAATGATTTGACGCCTTTTTCGACGGCAGGCCGAAATCATCAATAAAAGTAGGGCGGGAGCCAAATTTTTCTGGCACATGAATTGCGGCAAAAAGTTTCATGGCTAGAAAAATGAATGCATTGAAACTCTCTCAAGAGGTTCGCGGGCAGACCGAAGTCACCAACCGTCGGCTTGCACCGCAAGTGGCGGCTTATTTGATGCAGCCCCACTCGCAAACATTGAAAATTTCTCCTCCCAAGCGCCGGATGCAGCTTGCCATTGAAATTGAGATGCGCACTGAAATTCCCGGCCCGGTTAAAATCATCCACACTGTTTAATTTTGGGGCGGTGCCGCGCGCTGGATTTGTCTCAGCGAAATTCAACCTGTTCAAAGCCCGCTTGACGCAGGAACAATTCCAGTTCCAGCCGCGCCCGCTTGTCTGCTTCGTCCAAAATGCCGTCCGCCCGCGCCGCGCGGCGGATGTCGTTCACAGCGTTTGCCCGGGCAGTTTGTTCGAGGTCTTTGTCAAACGCGCGCAACAGGCCGGTCGCGTGGTCAATCACCTGGCTGTTTTTATCGTCAAGATAGGCGTCCATGATTTGCGGCGGCGGCAGTCGCAGGCTGATTGTTTTGCCGGTAATCGTCACGTCGTCCGGCGTGATGCGTTTGAGGTCAATGCCCGCCTTGACGACGCCGTGCGCGAGCAGGAGCACGCGGTTTTCACCATACCATTTCACATCTTCAAGGATGACGACTTTTTCGAGCACGTATTTGACCGTGACCAAATCCGAAAGCGTCTGCACCTGCTCGACCACCGTCGCGGTGTTTTCCATGTGCAGGCCGGAGCCCAATTTCATCCAGCGCGGGACCGTGAAGCCAAGCCAGACGCCGCCGGCAAAAATGACCAGCACCACCCCTGTCCAAAAAAATCCTTTCAACCGTTGCATGGCGGGAATGTAACTCATCTTTGCGACTTGCAAAGCCGGAATCGCGTTGCTGTAGCGGCGGTCTATGACCGTCGCCAATCTTGCCACGGCGCTCACAGCGCGCTGCTACAAACGCTAGAACTTTGCGCTTTGCACGGCGCGTGCAGAACCTAGAATGCACCCATGAACTTAAGTGTCATTGGGCAATTCCCCGCCTATCGCCCGCGCCGGCTGCGGCAGTCGGCGGCGTTGCGGCAACTCGTGACCGAAACGCATCTGAACGTCTCGCAACTCGTGTTGCCGTTGTTCGTTCGTGCCGGACGAAAACTCTGCCGCCCCATCGCCGCCATGCCCGGCGTATTCCAGCTTTCGCCCGATGAACTCGTGCGCGAAGCGGCACGCGCCCATGCGCTCGGTGTTCCGGCGGTTTTGCTTTTCGGCATTCCCGACAAAAAAGACGCGAAGGCTTCCGGCGCATATGCCAAAAATGGAATCGTCCAGCAAGCCGTGCGGCTCCTGAAAAAAGAACTGCCGTCGCTGCTCGTCATCACCGACGTGTGCCTGTGCGAATACATGGAGCACGGCCATTGCGGCGTGGTCGGGGCGGAACGCCGGCCTCCGGCACGGCGCGATGGAAAACACGCCGTGCCAGAGGCCGGCGCTCCGGTGAAAATTTTGAACGACCCGACGTTGAAGCTGCTCGCGCGCGCCGCCGCCAGCCACGCCGAAGCGGGCGCGGACATCGTAGCACCCAGCGACATGATGGACGGCCGCGTGCGCGCCATCCGGACGGAATTGGATCGCACCGGCTTTGCCGACACACCCATCATGTCCTACGCTGCGAAATTTGCCTCCGCGTTTTACGGGCCGTTTCGCGAAGCCGCCGAGTCCGCGCCAAAATTCGGCGACCGGCGGAGTTACCAGATGAATCCGGCCAACGCGAACGAGGCGTTGCGCGAGGTCGCGCTCGACATTCAGGAAGGCGCGGACATTGTCATGGTCAAACCCGCCCTCGCTTGCCTCGACCTGATTTACCGCGTCAAAACGGAGTTCGGCTACCCGACCGCCGCCTACGCCGTGAGCGGCGAACACGCGATGATCAAGGCGGCGGCGGCCAATGGCTGGATTGACGAGCGCGCGGTGACACTGGAAAGTTTGCTGGCCATGCGCCGCGCCGGCGCGGACATTCTCATCACTTACGCGGCGGCGGACGCGGCCCGCTGGCTGAAAGCGGGCTGAAGGACATAACTTGACACCCGCGCCAAAATGGAAGAACTCCCTCTCTCCGCGAGGAACGAGCAAGAGGGCCGGGGTGAGGGGTGGTTTAGCTGGAAAAGAATATCGCACCTCCTCTCCTCAGCCCTCTCCTCCTTTTGGGGGGAGGAGAGGGAGTCGGCCCGGTTCAGTCGTTGGTGCGTGTGCCCGGTTACGCCCCGAACTGAATTCAACAAACTTTTACGTTTGACCGCAATTGGCCGGGCTGGTTACGCTTTGCTTTTCTATTTATCACTATGATCGGAACAATTCGCAAACATTCAAAATGGCTGTGGTTGATCATTATCGTCGCCACGGTTATTTCTTTCGTTTACTGGGGCGCAGGCCCATCGCGCATGGGCGGTGGCAGTGACGGCAGAGTCGCCAGTGGCGATTTTGGTTCGATTTCCGGTCACAAAGTCACGCAACAAGCTTTCATTG
>Ga0209124_10000405_pt1 | contig 24293 bp, 9 predicted proteins | sample BarGraIncu01122A_FD_184502 | JGI IMG/M metagenome (GOLD analysis project Ga0209124, IMG submission 184502) | Arctic peat soil microbial communities from Barrow, Alaska - Barrow Graham LP Incubations 011-22A (SPAdes) (version 2) | ecosystem: Environmental > Terrestrial > Soil > Wetlands > Peat...
GAAACCCGGAGCATCATTTACCGGATTTACCGTAATGGTGAAACTCTGTGCAACAGACGCATCCACCCCACCGTTAGTTGTACCACCATTATCACTAAGAATCGCTGAAACTATTGCTGAACCATTGACATTCGGTGCCGGGGTATAGGTTAGTTTTCCACTTGAATCAATGGTTGGTTGAACTAAGAAGAGTGCACTATTATTGTTTGTAAGGGCAAAGCTGAGGGTCTGGCTGCTTTCATTTGCAGGGCCTGACGAGAGGGATTTCGCCCATGTGACTACGGATTGAGTTCCTGCATCCTCGTTGATAATCTGATCAGGTCCTTTTACAAAACCCGGAGCATCATTTACCGGATTTACCGAAATAGTGAAACTCTGTGCGACAGACGCATCTATCCCACCATTAGTTGTACCACCATTATCGGACAATACTACTGAAACTGTTGCTGAACCATTGGCATTCGGTGCTGTGGTATAGGTCAGTTTTCCACTTGGATCAATAGCAGGTTGCACTAAGAAGAGTGCGATATTATTGTTTGTAAGGGCAAAGCTGAGGGTCTGGCTGCTTTCATTTGCAGGGCCTGACGAGAGGGATTTCGCCCATGTGTCTACGGATTGAGCTCCTGCATCCTCGTTGATACTCTGATCAGGTCCTTTCACGAAACACGGGGCATCATTCACCGGATTTACCGTAATGGTGAAACTCTGTGCAACAGACGCATCCACCCCGCCATTTGCTGTACCACCATTATCACTAAGAATCACTGAAACTGTTGCTGAACCATTGGCATTCGGTGCCGTGGTATAGGTCAGTTTTCCACTTGGATCAATAGTTGGTTGAACAGAGAATAAACCTGGGTTGGTGTTACTCAATGCAAAGCTGAGGGTCTGGCTGCTTTCATCTGCAGGACCTGACGAGAGGGATTTCGCCCATGTGTCTACGGATTGAGCTCCTGCATCCTCGTTGATAATCTGATCAGGTCCTTTTACGAAACACGGGGCATCATTCACCGGAGTACAGCTAATATTAACTTTGGCTGCTGCTCCGGAATATACCATTCCGTCATTCGCGTTCCAGTCAAAACTGGTTGTACCGTTCCAGTTAAGGGAAGGTGTAAATGTAATATTTCCTAAGGATGACAATACGATTTCCTGGCCTACATTGATAGTTGTACCGCCAAGCTTTAAAGTGCCATTCATTGGTAGTGTAACTATCTTGATCATTGATATGATATCATCATCAATATCATTAAATTTACTACTAAAATCAATTGAAGAAAAAGAGATGTCCATATCTTCCATTCCTGTTTTAGGAAAGTCAGTCAAAGCAGGGGGGGTATTGACCTTTAAACTAACTGTAGCCTCATCACTTTTTGTAGGAAAGTTTTTCATAGTAACTTTATACACCAATGTATAGATTCCTGAAGGTGTACCGGCGTCCACCGTGACAGTTCCAGTTGAGGTATTTAAAACCACACCAGGATTTGAAGCTGCAGATGTTAATGAAATAGTAGCATTCAACAAGGTAATGGGCGAACCATCATACATATCATTATTCAAAACATTCGGAACTGAAACACCTCCGCTAACAGAATTAATTTTAATCCCATAATCATCAGTTGCTAACGGCATTGGATTATTAACGATTATTGGTGTTGTGAAATTACCACCACCAGGTCCTAATTGAACTGAATAAAAACGTTCTGTATTATTTCCGGTTTGACCTAAACAGAAAGATACTGAGTTGGTTGGATCAGTTAAATTAGCGATTACTGTTGCAGTATTGTCAAAGCTTATATCTGGTAAACTTTTGGTTAACCCCAAAAACTTTGTTCGTCCTGTCAGATTGTTTGTGGTAATAGTCAATCCGGTTGGATTATTCACTGTATAGGATGAAAAACCACCAAATTCATCATACTCCCGGTTATTCAGCCCGTTTCCGTCGATATCGATGCAAGTAATATAATAATTATAAGCATAGACGGGTAATTTAGTCAAGGCATCAAAATAGTTCAATTTATAAACGACATAACCACCTAACGCATTGGATGATCCTATTCTGGGTTGAAACCTATCGGGTGATGAAGAATCATCATCAAATAGAGTGATATTTGCATTGCTGACCTCTTCTATAGTCAGGTAAGCTGACAGGTGTATGTTGCCAATTACAACCAAATTGTCATATCTGTGAACCGAACCTGCCGCTGTACCCGGAATTCGGCTTGTAGTAGTACCTTTATTTATAATCAATGTTCTATTGGATTCTCTAAAGTTCAGGTCGTAATTTGCCAAATTGACAATATACGAAGTTTGTGCAATTATTCTGAAGAAAATAAACTGGAATACAATTGTTATAAAAATACAACGTAACATTTTCATTGTTCTAATGTCTTTTTTCATATTTAAAAAGTATAAGGTAAGGCAGATTTTGTTCTTATTAGAAATTTCCAATTTTAACATTTTAAATTTAATGCAGGAATGGCCTGTATGTCAAAAATTGCTTTAGAATACTATAAGTCAAATAAGAAAATTACGCACATTTCATTTTTTCAATGAAGCAAAAATATAGATTCTATTTGTGAGCCAGACATACGTAAACATAGTAGAAACATAAAGTTTACGCGTACTAAATTTAACTGGTACAGATGGAAGGAATGAACAAAACCAGCAAAGAAAGAACCTGGATTGGTAAAATAAAGAAGTAAACATGTGATAGGTGAAAGTCATCAATTGAATGAAATTACTATAAAAGATTCCACGGTTTGAAGTAGAACGCATTATGTATTTTTTTTTACTTTTCATTTGCAAAATAAGGTCAATTGAAAAGAAGATTTTCAATATGGAATAAACTAATAAATTTTTCATGTCTATATCGTGTTTTTAGTTAAATTTCACAGTAAGATTCCTAATTTGCGAATATAAAAGATCAGTCAAAATCAATTTAATTTTAAAACGTTAGTCTATTTATACAATTAATCATACTAATATAAGTACCGACTAATTAGCACCAATTAACTTTTATGTTTTTAATTTGATAAAAGTAGGATGATATAAGTTTATTAATATAATTAAAAAGGATGATTATTATTAACTAAAGGAGGGAATTAACTAATGAATAATAAGTAGATATTTCGTATAAAAAGAGGAGTACAATACATGTACAAAAGGACTACTAGTCAGTTAAAAAGCTGATTGCATGTGCATTATTTTTTACTATGCAATTAAATATGCAACTTCCATATTTTGAATACAAATATCACTATATCAATAATCTGAATATACATTTACTTTTACCGATTTAATTTTTACCAGTTAATTTCATAACAGTGATTCTACAAATATCAAGACTTTTCGTGGAGATGACATCTAATTTATTTGTAAATTCAAGTGGAAAATTAAGTAGAATATATACTATAAAGTTTTTAACGAACTTTTTAAATAACGTTAGAATACTCATAGCAAAAAACCTTAATAAAAAATGTAATATTTTACTTTTTTAACACTCCTACAACGCAAACAATTTCAATATTTAGTTGTTAATAATTAATTAGAATTTAGTATTGAATCCTATACGAATAAAATCAGTCTTCAGTAAAACAAGCATTAAATTATTTTAAGGGTTTTGTTTTATTTTAGTTTCATTTTATATATTCACAAAAAAAGCTATCTTTGCTGCATAAAAATCTTAGAATCACAATCTATAAATTAAATCAAATTATTAAAAATGAGTAACACTAAAAGAGTCTACACGTTTGGCAACGGACTTGCCGAAGGTAAAGCAGACATGAAAAATTTGCTTGGTGGAAAAGGAGCAAATCTCGCTGAAATGAATTTGATCGGTGTACCCGTACCTCCAGGTTTAACCATTACAACGGATGTTTGTAATGAATACTACACACTGGGTAAAGATAAAGTAGTTGAACTCTTAAAGCCGGAAGTGGAAAAAGCCATTGAAGGTTTGGAAAAATTAATGAATTCAAAGTTTGGAGACATTGAGAATCCGTTGTTGGTTTCAGTTCGCTCGGGTGCACGCGCTTCTATGCCCGGAATGATGGATACCATTTTGAACCTTGGATTAAATGACGCAGTAGTTGAAGGATTAACACGCAAAACAGGAAATGCACGTTTTGCCTGGGATTCATACCGTCGTTTTGTTCAAATGTATGGTGATGTGGTCTTAGGTATGAAACCTGTCAATAAAAATGATATCGATCCTTTCGAAGAAATAATTGAAGAATTAAAAAAAGCAAAAGGTGTTGAACTGGACAACCAGCTTTCGGTTGACGACCTGAAAGAAATGGTACGGAAATTCAAGGCTGCCGTTTTAAAACAAACCGGACATAACTTTCCTGATTCAGCATACGAACAACTTTGGGGTGCCATTTGCTCGGTGTTTGACTCATGGATGAACGACCGTGCCATTCTTTACCGCAAGATGGAAGGAATACCCTCAGAATGGGGAACTGCAGTAAGTGTACAATCCATGGTATTCGGCAATATGGGTGATACTTCGGCAACAGGTGTTTGCTTCTCACGCGACGCTGCTACCGGTGAAGATCTGTTTATAGGCGAATATCTGATTAATGCACAAGGTGAAGACGTTGTAGCCGGTATCCGTACTCCGCAACAAATCACCAAATCAGGTTCACAACGCTGGGCTGTACTGACCGGTGTGAGTGAAGCTGACCGCTTAGCCAAATATCCTTCCATGGAAGAAGCCATGCCATCCATTTACAAAGAGTTGGATGCTATCCAGACAAAACTTGAAAACCATTACAAAGATATGCAGGACATGGAATTTACCGTTCAGGAAGGTAAATTATGGTTCCTGCAAACCCGTAACGGGAAACGCACAGGTGCTGCCATGGTAAAGATTGCCATCGATATGTTCCATCAGGGAATGATTGACGAGAAATCGGCTATCCTACGCATTGATCCAAACAGGTTAGACGAATTGCTTCACCCTATCTTTGACAAAGAGGCCATTAACAATGCAAAACTGATAGCAAAAGGGTTAGCTGCATCTCCGGGAGCTGCCTCCGGCAGAATTGTGTTTAATGCTGATGATGCAGCCGAATGGGCTGCAAGCGGCGAACGGGTTATCATGGTACGGGTAGAGACTTCTCCTGAAGATTTAGCAGGTATGGCTGCTGCACAGGGAATACTTACAGCACGTGGAGGGATGACATCACACGCAGCAGTAGTAGCCCGTGGCATGGGTAAATGCTGCGTTTCAGGTGCAGGCATGTTGAAAATCGACTACACATCCAAGACCATCGAAGTAGATGGGATTACGCTGAAAGAAGGCGATTACATTTCGCTCAACGGATCAACAGGGGATATTTTCCTGGGACAGGTTGGGACTTCGGAAGCTGAATTGGATGCAGACTTTGCCGAGCTAATGACTCTGGCTGACAAACATACCCGTTTGACAGTACGTACCAATGCCGACACTCCACACGATGCACAGATTGCCCGCAAATTTGGAGCAAGCGGAATCGGTCTTTGCCGTACAGAACACATGTTTTTCGAAGGGGAAAAAATTAAAGCCATGCGTGAAATGATTTTAGCGGCAGATGAAACTGGTCGTCGGATTGCTTTGGCAAAGATTCTGCCTTATCAGGAAGCTGACTTTGAAGGTATTTTCGCAGCTATGGCAGGTTGCCCGGTAACTATTCGATTGCTGGATCCACCATTACACGAATTTGTTCCCCACGATGAAAAAGGACAACGTGAAATGGCAGAAGCCATGGGCGTAACGCTAAAAGTTATCAAACAACGGGTGGATTCACTTCACGAACAAAACCCGATGTTGGGTCACCGGGGATGCAGGTTGGGAATTACGTATCCTGAAATCACTGAAATGCAAACACGTGCGATACTTGGCGCTGCTTTAGCCCTTAAGAAAAAAGGCATCAAGGTTTTACCTGAGATCATGGTACCATTGGTGGGCATTAAATATGAGTTTAACGAACAGGATAATATCATCCGCAGTACAGCTGCTAAATTGTTTGCAGAAGTAGGAGAAAGCATTGAATTCAAAGTTGGTACTATGATTGAAATTCCACGTGCCGCTTTAACTGCCGACCGAATTGCTGCTACTGCCGAGTTCTTCTCGTTTGGCACCAATGACCTTACCCAGATGACTTTTGGGTATTCTCGCGACGACATAGCTTCGTTCCTGCCAACCTATCTGGAAAAGAAAATTTTACAGGCCGATCCGTTCCAGGTACTGGATCAAAACGGGGTAGGACAACTCGTACAAATGGCAACTGAGAAAGGACGCTCAGTAAATCCAAATCTAAAAGTTGGTATTTGTGGCGAACATGGTGGTGAACCTTCTTCTGTTGAATTCTGTCACCGTATGGGATTGAATTACGTAAGTTGCTCACCATTCCGTGTGCCAATAGCAAGATTGGCTGCTGCACAGGCTGCATTGAGAAACTAAGTATATTGTGCAAACAGAGTGACTCCAGTCAGTCCGTCAGCACATAAAAACGAAACAGGCTATCCCTTAAAGAGATAGCCTGTTTTATTTTTACTTTAAACTTCAAACTATGAACTATTTTGTCTTCTGTCCTCTGGTTTTAGGTTTACGATATTTCAATCGCATAGATTCTTTTCGCCTGATTTTATTATTTACCTGCTGGTTCTTTTCACTCTTTTCATGAAATGCAGCTCCCCCTTCTTCCTTCTTAGGAATGGAAACAAGCGTATTCTTCATTTTTACCTGTGGCAACTCATCCATAGTTAATTCTTTTGAAATAACCAGTTCGGTAGGTAACGAAACAATTGGAATCTTTCGGTTCATCAGTTTTTCTATGCTTCCACGACTTTCAGTATCTGCCTTTGTAATAAAAGTGATGGAGACACCATTTTTATCAGCCCTGCCGGTTCGTCCTATTCGATGCATATAATTATCGGCAACATCGGGTACATCAAAATTAACGACGTGCGAGACGTCTGAAATATCCAACCCACGGGCAACAATATCGGTAGCAATCAGAATCGGAATCATATTTTCCTTGAAGCTGCGCAGGGTATCGAACCTGTTATTCTGGGACTTATTTGAATGTATCAACCCAATCTGATCAACAAATTTAGGGGATAGTTCATCATATAAAGCATCAGCTAACTTTTTTGTAGAAGTAAAAACCAATACTTTAGAAAATTCAGGATTATTTCGTATCAGGTACTCCAACAAATTCACTTTGGTGTTGAAATTCGGAACTTTAAAACCGATTTGTTTGATATTTTCAAGGGGTGTACCTGTTGGAGCAGCTTCTATCTCGAGTGGTTGTACAAAGAAATCATGGACAAGATCCTTTAGGTCTTCGGAGATGGTAGCCGAAAACATCAGGTTCTGACGTTTCGGGGGTAATAAATCAATGATACGTATTAATTGGGGGCGAAAACCCAGGTTCAACATCTCATCTACTTCATCAATGATAAATCGTTTAATCGATTTTAATTTCAGGCTTCCGTTAAGTGCAAAGTCCAATAACCGACCGGGAGTTGCTACCAGTACATCAACACCTGCAACAATTAATGGAGTTTGACGTATCATATTCACACCACCATATACACCCACAACCCGTACATGCATATATTTGGTAAGTTGTTCTACTTGCTCAACTACTTGTACCACCAACTCACGTGTTGGCACAACCACTAAAATCTGAGGACTTTTCTCTTTGGTAAACTTCCAGAGCCTTAAACTTGGTAGCATATAGGCAATTGTCTTCCCTGTTCCGGTCTGGGCAATACCCACAATGTCACGGCCAGACATGATTGCAGGATAGGCTCTTTCCTGTATAGTTGTTGTTTGAGTTATCCCTAAGTCATTCAACGCGTTTATTAATGGAGAATTGATGTTTAATTCAGTAAAATTCATGTAAGCAAGTTATAATATAAATTCATAATGCATAATTCATAATGCATAATTTTTTGTTTGCATGATGAATTTTATGCAAAGATAGTCTAAATCTATCATAAGTTGAAATTTAAACTTTAAACGACTGATATTGAATTAACCTATTAAGGATTCAGGTATGAATTATGAATTATTATGGAGCCAGTCTGGATATCTTCCATTCTCCCAGTGCAAAAGTATACAACAACCGATCATGTAACCTGTTTGGACGTCCCTGCCAGAATTCTATTGAGATAGGCTTTACAAGATATCCACCCCAAAAAGAAGGTTTGGGAACATTCTCTCCAAATTTTTGCTGATAATACTTAAACTGCTCTTCCAGAAAATCCTTGGAATGGATCACCTGACTTTGTGGGGAAGCCCATGCGCCTATACGGCTTTCCAGAGGTCGAGTCAAAAAATAGGCAGTCGATATAGCTTCGCTTACTTTTTCTACATTCCCTTCAATACGCACTTGTCTTTCCAGCCTGGGCCAAAAAAACAATAAACAGACTCTATTGTTAACAGCTATTTGTCGTGCCTTTTGGCCTTCATAATTGGTATAGAATACTAAACCGTTGGATATAATCTCTTTTAACAACACGATCCGTGAGTGTGGCTGCAGGTTTTCATCAACCGTCGAAACCACCATTGCATTAGGTTCCAACTCTTTACATTCAATAGCTTCATTTAACCATAAATCAAATTGTTCTATGGGATCAGGGAGTACTTTATTCTCATCCAGGGAAGAAAATAAATATTGTTTTCGAATATCGCGAAGTATCATGGTATTTATAAATTATTGATTTACAATTTGAAGATAGATGAATTGCCTAATTAAACAAATGATAGTAGATTTGGTTTAGAACGGAATTAATAAATATTCAAAAACAATCGACTTGAGCTTCTAATTATAATTATTTTCGGCAATAAGTTTCAAGTTGTAATCAAAGTGAAGTTCATTGGGTTTATGCTTATTTTTTATCTCCTTTTTTACACTATTTATAAAAGAAACAAGTACCTTTGCGGCATAAAAAATAGTAATAATACTTAGTATGAAAGACTTGCTGCAGGCCCGCCACATAGGCATTTCAGAACATGATGAAGCATTTATGCTTCAAACTGTCGGAGTAAAAAATCTTGATGAGTTGATTGCTCAGACCATTCCTTCGACTATTCTGTTGGAAAACCCAATCGAATTACCAGAAGCTCTCACTGAGCGTCAATATGCAGAACATATTACAGAAATAGCATCAAAAAATAAACTTTTCACTTCTTATATCGGACAAGGTTGGTACGATACATGCACACCTGCTGTTATTCAACGGAATGTATTCGAAAACCCATCCTGGTATACTTCTTATACTCCTTATCAGGCAGAAATTTCACAGGGCAGGTTGGAAGCTTTATTGAATTTTCAAACTGCAGTATGCGATTTTACAGGAATGCCTCTCGCCAACGCTTCATTACTTGATGAAGCCACTGCTGCTGCAGAAGCTGCTTCGATGATGTTCAATCTACGAAGTCGCGATCAGATAAAAAATAATGCAAATATTCTTTTTGTCGATCAACACTGTTTTCCATCAATACAGGCTGTGCTGCACACACGTGCAGCCGCTCAAGGAATAAAGCTGGAAACAGGTGATTTTGCCAGTCTGCATTTTACAAATAAACATTTCGGTGCCATAATTCAGTACCCCAATGCAAACGGGAATATAGAAGATTATGCCGAATTTGTAACAGAAGCCCAAGCTACCAGTTGCAAAGTAGCGGTAGATGCTGATATATTGAGTCTGGCACTGCTAACTCCTCCGGGAGAATGGGGAGCAGATATTGCATTTGGGTCAACACAACGTTGGGGAATTCCAATGGGATTCGGAGGACCATCGGCAGCTTATTTTGCTACCCGTGAAGAATTCAAACGGGATATGCCAGGGCGTATCATTGGCATAAGCAAAGACATAAACGGCAAACCAGCATTACGCATGGCGTTACAAACCCGCGAGCAACATATCAAACGAGAAAAAGCAACATCGAATATCTGTACTGCCCAGGCACTGTTGGCTTCAATGGCCGGATTTTATAACGTGTATCATGGAGCTGAAGGAATTAAGACTATTGCACTTCGCATCCATGCCATAGCAACTTATATCAACGAGATTTTACCTGTTTATGGTTATACACAGGAAAACGAGAACTTTTTTGACACATTGAAAATCAATTTGCCGGAGGGAGTAAAAGTTGAAGCTCTTAAATCAATAGCACTCGACTACGAAGTTAACTTCCATTACTTTAAGACAGGGGAAATTGGGATCAGTTTTGATGAAACAACTGATATAAACGATGTGAATACCTTGATTGAAATACTTGCTTCTGCAGCGAATAATGCTCCTGTTTATGTGGAAGAAGGCGATCTGGAAGAGTTGAAATCATTTGATGAAAGCCTGGAACGATCATCCCCTTATCTGACACATGAAGTATTTACCCGTTACCATAGTGAAACGGAAATGATGCGTTACCTCAAAAAACTGGAACGCCGTGATATTTCCCTGACTCACTCAATGATTTCACTTGGTTCATGTACCATGAAGCTAAATGCAGCTTCTGAAATGTTACCAATGAGTCGTGCAGAATTTGGAGGAATGCATCCGTTAGCTCCTATTGATCAGACAGAAGGATATAACGAAATGATTGCAGAAGTTGAGAAATACCTGACTGCTATTACGGGTTTTGCAGCTTGCAGTCTCCAGCCTAATTCAGGTGCAGCAGGTGAATATGCAGGATTGATAACTATACGTTCGTATTTCAAATCGAAAGGTGAGACAAACCGTGATACGGTATTGATTCCTTCTTCTGCTCATGGAACAAATCCTGCCTCTGCGCATCAGGCCGGATTCGAAATTGTTGTAGTGAATTGTGATGAAGGTGGAAATACTGATCTGGCAGACTGGAAAGAAAAAGCAGAAGCGAATAAAGACCGACTGATAGGATGCATGATCACCTATCCTTCCACACATGGAATTTTCGAAGCACACATCAAAGATATGTGTGACATCATTCATGAAAACGGTGGACAGGTGTATATGGATGGTGCCAATATGAATGCACAGGTTGGATTGACTAATCCCGGAACTATTGGAGCTGATGTTTGTCACCTGAATCTGCATAAAACATTTGCTATTCCACACGGAGGTGGCGGACCGGGTGTCGGACCAATATGCGTTGCTGAACATTTGAAGAAATTCCTACCCAGCAAAACATTTGGAGAAAATACCGTATCGGCAGCTCCTTATGGCAGTGCCAGCATTCTGGCTATCACATACGGCTATATCCGTATGCTGGGAGTTGAAGGATTAACGCGTGCTACTAAAATAGCCATTTTAAATGCAAATTATCTGGCAGCCAGACTTAAAGATAGTTACGGGGTACTTTATACAGGTGAAAACGGACGTGTCGGACATGAATTAATTCTCGAGGCACGTAATTTCAAAGCTACTTCCGGGGTCACTGAGACTGATATTTCCAAAAGATTAATGGACTATGGTTTCCATGCCCCTACTCTTTCGTTTCCTGTGCATGGAACTCTAATGATTGAGCCCACAGAAAGTGAATCATTAGCAGAGCTTGACCGCTTTGCGGATGCTATGTTACAGATTTATGCTGAAATAAAGGAAATCGAAAACGGAACAGCCGATACGATCGATAATGTATTACTTAATGCACCGCACCCTGAATATACGATTGTTTCTGATGAATGGAACCATCCGTACACTCGTGCAAAAGCAGCTTACCCTACACCTTGGGTAGCAGAAAACAAGTTTTGGGTAAATGTAGCCAGAATCGATAATGCATATGGTGACAGAAACCTGGTGTGCACATGCATTGTGAATTAAGAATAAAAACAGATTTTAATATTTACAGCTTCACTTTGACTGAAGCCGCAAATAAGAATAGAAAAACCAGCTTTGTTGAAGAACATCGCGGGTTTTATCGTTTATTTAATGCCAGCAGTTTTTACATGCATGTTCCCTGATTAGATTATATGTAATCATGAGTTCATTTGTTCCGTAAGAACTTAGCCTTATTCCACCGAAATGATAGTCATAGCTATACGATAAATGAATCGCTTCTGTGATATCAAATCCAAAGATAAAACCAACTTCGCTCTGTGTACGATAAAACATTCCAAGATCGAATTTATCAGGGTTTTCATTCAATCCTGAACGGTTTGGCAGTTTGAAATAACTGGTTACATTGAATTCCGCCTGATAGATATTTGCGTATTGAATGCCGCAGATTCCATATCCCATGTTAATCATATCACTCGACATTTGCCGGTACCGACCATAAACAAAGTTTGTATTTGGTTGTTGGTTGTTGACAGAAGAAAAGAGGGAAAAGATATTCTGGCTTGACGCTCCTATTTTAAAAGACTTGTTGGTTACTTCCACCCCAATATCAGAGTTAAAATTAGATTCTGTTTTCAACCTGTCAAAAGCAATAGGATCAATATCATCCGAGAGATTCATCTTGGATACATCATAATTCAGACTTTGAAAATTCAATCCTAGTCCAAGGTGTAGCTGCCAGTCCCGCTGGAAAGCAATAGCATAAGCATACGTAAAATCAACATTGGTCGTGGAAGTATACCCAATCTGATCCTGTACAACGATTAGACCTAATTGCGTATGAAGGTTTTCGATATAAGTAGTTCCTGAAGCAAACAACGTTGTTGGTGCACCGGGGAAACCGAACCATTGTTTACGGGCAGCCATGCTGAAAACAGCCTGATATTTGTCGTAAACAGTGGCAGGGTTTATAAATTGAGAGTTCACCCAGTAGTTATTCAACCGGATATCCGATTGAGCAACCACAAGTAAACTCAGCAAACTGAGTATAAAAAGAAAAACAGCTTTCTTCATATTCTTTGATAGGATCATCGTATGATCATTATATATCCTTCTTTTGATTTTGTTTTACCTTCAGAAATGTAATACAGCACATAAAAATATGTATCCTGTGAAACCGGATTACCATGATATTTTCCATCCCAACCATCCAGTCCTTCAAAAAGAAGTATTCCATTCCTATTATAAATCTTCACATGAGCACCCCTCATAAATACATCATTGTGTCCATCACCATTTGGTGTAAGTGTATTTGGAATCTTGATAAATGATAGATCTGTAATTACTGTACTATCGCACCCATTTACAGTTTTGAGTATATCGGTATAAATACCTTCCTTATCATAGACATTTCCATTTAATGTATATTTTTCACCTTCAAATAACAGAACTGATTGAGATACATTAGAAGCAGCGATAACCGTAAGATTCAACGTTACAATCACGTTATCCCCAAAAACATTGGTCATTGTTTTAGTATAAGTTCCTTTGCTGTAATAAGGTGAACCATTCCATATATAAGGTAATTCTGAAGCACAGATGGAAGTATTGGTAACAGCACTTGTTGAAAGATTTACTTTTAAAATTAGTTTTGCAATACTATCACAACCCATTGAATTAACGTAATGAACAGGAGATGTGTAGGTGCCGGACTCTGTAAAAGCCATTTTATTCCAGACATAAGGCAATTCATTCGAATTAATTGCCTCCCGGGTTGTGGAAGTTGTTGGTGATACTACCGTCAATATTAAAGTGGTAATGCTATCGCAACCGGAAGGGTTAGTAAATTGTGCAGTATACGTTCCTGATTTATAATACAATTTTTTATTCCAGTAATAAGGTAACTGGGATGTGCAGATAAATTCAGAAGCGGTGGAGGTTAAAGGTGATTTTACTATTAAATTTAACGTAGCAATACTGTCACAACCTTTAGTATTCGACAACTTTATCGTATAGGTTCCGGCTGCATTGTATGATATTTTATTCCAAATATAAGGCAATGCATATGGGCATGTGGTCACAGTTAAACTTGAACTTACAGCACTGTTAACGGTCAAATTGAGGGAGGCAATGCTATCACAACCAACAGCATTTATCAAAGTTGCAGATTGTATTCCGGGAGCTTTGAAAATTATTCCATTCCAAACAAAAGGCAGATCCTGTGAACAAATAGTTTTCTTTGAACTGGAAGAAGTAGGCAGCTTCATGCTTAGGTTAAGTGTTGCAGTACTGTCACACCCTGCAGAATTGACTAAATGTACAGTGTATGTTCCGGCTGAATTGTAAGATACGCCATTGAACAAATAGCTACTACCCTGGCAAATGGCGGCATTAGTGGTGGATGTAGTAGGCAGCTTCATGCTTAGATTAAGCGTTGCGATACTGTCACACCCAGCTGCATTATTCAGGTTGGTAGTGTACGTACCTGCAGCATTGTAGGATGTGCCATTAAACACATAACTACTACCCTGACAAATGGCGGCATTAGTAGTGGAAGTGGTAGGTAGTTTTATAGTCAGTTTGAGCGTTGCTATACTATCACATCCTGCTGCATTAGTCAGGTTGGCGGTGTATGTCCCGGCTGCTGAGTAAGTAGTTCCATTGAATACATAACTACTGCCCTGGCAAATAGCGGCATTGGTTGTGGAAGTGGTAGGAAGCTTTATGCTTAAATTAAGCGTAGCCGTACTGTCACATCCTGCAGCATTAACCAATAGAGCCATGTATGTTCCCGCAGCATTATACGAAGTGCCATTGAACAAATAGCTACTGCCCTGACAAATAGCGGCATTAGTTATGGATGTAGTAGGCAGCTTTATGCTTAGATTAAGCGTTGCAGTACTATCACACCCTGCAGCATTGACCAAATGAGCGGTATAGGTTCCGGCTGCATTGTAGGATATACTATTAAACAAATAACTACTGCCTTGACAAATGGCGGCATTGGTAGTAGAAGTGGTAGGAAGCTTTATGCTTAAATTCAATGTTGCAACACTGTCACACCCTGCTGCATTAGTCAGGTTGGCGGTGTATATCCCGACTGCTGAGTAAGTAGTGCCATTAAATACATAACTACTGCCCTGACAAATGGCGGCATTGGTAGTAGAAGTGGTAGAAAGCTTTATGCTTAAATTCAATGTTGCAATACTGTCACACCCTGCTGCATTGACTAAAAGAGCGGTGTATGTTCCGGCTGAATTGTAAGATACGCCATTGAACAAATAGCTACTACCCGGGCAAATGGCGGCATTAGTGGTGGATGTAGTAGGCAGCTTCATGCTTAGATTAAGCGTTGCGATACTGTCACACCCTGCTGTATTAGTCAGGTTGGCGGTGTATATCCCGACTGCTGAGTAAGTAGTGCCATTAAATACATAACTACTGCCCTGACAAATGGCGGCATTGGTAGTAGAAGTGGTAGAAAGCTTTATGCTTAAATTCAATGTTGCAATACTGTCACACCCTGCTGCATTGACTAAAAGAGCCGTGTAAGTTCCGGCAGTATTGTAGGAAGTGCCATTGAACAAATAGCTCCTGCCTTGACAGATGGCTCCATTGGTTGTAGAAGAAGTAGGAAGCTTTATAGTTAGGTTGAGCGTTGCGATACTGTCACACCCTGCTGCATTAGTCAGGTTGGCGGTGTATATTCCGGCAGTTGAGTAAGTAGTTCCATTAAATACATAACTACTACCCTGACAAATGGCATCATTGGTGGTAGAAGAAGTAGGCAGCTTTATAGTCAGGTTGAGTGTTGCGATACTATCACACCCTGCTGCATTGACTAAATGAGCGGTGTAAGTTCCGGCTGTATTGTAAGATATAGTATTGAACAAATAACTATCACCCTGACAAATGGAAGCAATGGTTGTGGATGTTGTTGGCAGTTTCATGCTTAAATTCAATGTAGCGGTACTATCACACCCTGCAGCATTGACTAAAAAAGCGGTGTATGTTCCGGCTGTATTATACGATATTCCATTGAACAAATAGCTATTGCCCTGGCAAATGGAAGCATTGGTTGTGGATGTAGTATGCAGCTTCATGCTTAGATTAAGTGTTGCAATACTGTCACACCCTGCAGCATTAGTCAGGTTGGCGGTGTATGTTCCGGCAGCATTATAGGATATACCATTAAACAAATAGCTACTGCCTTGACAAATGGCGGCATTGGTAGTAGAAGTGGTAGGAAGCTTTATGCTTAAATTCAATGTTGCAACACTGTCACACCCTGCTGCATTAGTCAGGTTGGCGGTGTATATCCCGGCTGCTGAGTAAGTAGTGCCATTAAATACATAACTACTGCCCTGACAAATGGCGGCATTGGTAGTAGAAGTGGTAGGAAGCTTTATGCTTAAATTCAATGTTGCAATACTGTCACAACCTGCTGCATTAGTCAGATTGGCGGTGTATATTCCGGCAGTTGAGTAAGTAGTTCCATTAAATACATAACTACTACCCTGACAAATGGCCTCATTGGTGGTAGAAGAAGTAGGCAGCTTTATAGTCAGATTGAGCGTTGCGATACTGTCACACCCTGCTGCATTAGTCAGGTTGGCGGTGTATATTCCGGCAGTTGAGTAAGTAGTTCCATTAAATACATAACTACTACCCTGACAAATGGCATCATTGGTGGTAGAAGAAGTAGGCAGCTTTATAGTCAGGTTGAGTGTTGCGATACTATCACACCCTGCTGCATTGACTAAATGAGCGGTGTAAGTTCCGGCTGTATTGTAAGATATAGTATTGAACAAATAACTATCACCCTGACAAATGGAAGCAATGGTTGTGGATGTTGTTGGCAGTTTCATGCTTAAATTCAATGTAGCGGTACTATCACACCCTGCAGCATTGACTAAAAAAGCGGTGTATGTTCCGGCTGTATTATACGATATTCCATTGAACAAATAGCTATTGCCCTGGCAAATGGAAGCATTGGTTGTGGATGTAGTATGCAGCTTCATGCTTAGATTAAGTGTTGCAATACTGTCACACCCTGCAGCATTAGTCAGGTTGGCGGTGTATGTTCCGGCAGCATTATAGGATATACCATTAAACAAATAGCTACTGCCTTGACAAATGGCGGCATTGGTAGTAGAAGTGGTAGGAAGCTTTATGCTTAAATTCAATGTTGCAACACTGTCACACCCTGCTGCATTAGTCAGGTTGGCGGTGTATATCCCGGCTGCTGAGTAAGTAGTGCCATTAAATACATAACTACTGCCCTGACAAATAGCGGCATTAGTTGTGGATGTAGTAGGCAGCTTCATGCTTAAATTCAATGTTGCAATACTATCACACCCTGCAGCATTAGTCAGGTTGGCGGTGTATATCCCGGCTGCTGAGTAAGTAGTGCCATTAAATACATAACTACTGCCCTGACAAATAGCGGCATTAGTTGTGGATGTAGTAGGCAGCTTCATGCTTAGATTAAGCGTTGCAGTACTATCACACCCTGCTGCATTTAGTAAATGAGCAGTATATGTTCCGGCAGCATTGTACGAAGTGCCATTGAACAAATAACTACTTCCCTGACAAATGGAAGCAATAGTTGTGGAAGAGGTAGGAAGCTTTATGCTTAAATTAAGCGTTGCAATACTGTCACACCCTGCGGCATTAACCAAAAGAGCAGTGTAAGTTCCTGCAGCATTGTACGAAGTGCCATTGAATAAATAACTACTGCCCTGACAAATAGCCTCATTGGTAGTAGATGTAGTAGGAAGCTTTATACTTATATTAAGCGTTGCAGTACTGTCACACCCCGCTGCATTGATCAAATGAGTGGTGTATGACCCGGCAGCATTATAGGATATGCTATTAAATAAATAAGAACTACCCTGACAAATCGCAGCATAAGTTGTAGAAGTGGTATGAAGCTTTATGCTTAAATTCAAAATAGCTGTACTGTCACAACCGGCTGCATTGATCAAATGAGCGGTGTATGTTCCGGCAGCATTATAGGATATACCATTAAACAAATAGCTACTACCTTGACAAATAGCGGCATTGATAGTAGAAGAAGTAGATAGCTTTATACTTAAGTTGAGCGTTGCAATACTGTCACACCCTGCGGCATTGACTAAAAGAGCAGCATATGCTCCGGCAGCATTGTACGAAGTGCCATTGAACAAATAACTACTTCCCTGACAAATGGCGGCATTAGTGGTGGAAGTGGTAGGAAGCTTTATGCTTAAATTAAGCGTTGCAGTACTGTCACACCCTGCTGCATTAGTCAAGTTGGCAGTGTATGTTCCGGGAGTTGAGTAAGTAGTTCCATTGAATAAATAACTACTACCCTGACAAATAGCGGTATCTGTGGTAGAAGTAGTAGGTAGCTTTATAGTCAGGTTCAGTATGGCAGAACTGTCACACCCTGCAGCATTTAGTAAATGAACGGTATATGTCCCGGCAGTATTGTAGGATAAAGTATTAAACAAATAACTACCTCCCTGGCAAATGGCGGCATTAGTAATGGAAGTGGTATGAAGCTTTATGCTTAAATTCAAAATAGCGGTACTATCACAACCGGCTGCATTAATCAAATGAGTGGTGTATGAACCGGCAGCATTATAGGATATGCCATTAAATAAATAAGAACTACCCTGACAAATCGCAGCAATAGTGGTAGAAATGGAATGAAGCTTTATGCTTAAATTCAAAATAGCGGTACTGTCACAACCGGCTGCATTGATCAAATGAGCAGTGTATGTCCCGGCAGCATTATAGGATGTGCCATTGAATAAATAAGTACTACCCTGACAAATGCCGGCATTAGTGGTTGAAACAGTAGGCAGTTTAATTTTTAAATTCAACGTTGCGGTACTGTCACAACCGGCTGCATTGATCAAATGTGCGATGTATGTCCCGGCAGCACTATAGGATGTGCCATTAAATACATAACTACTACCCTGACAAATGGCGGCATTAGTAATGGAAGTTGTAGGAAGTTTTATAGCTAAATTAAGCGTTGCGGTACTATCACACCCTGCGGCATTAGTCAGGTTGGCAGTGTACGTACCTGCAGCATTATAGGATATGCCATTAAATAAATAAGAACTACCCTGACAAATCGCAGCATTAGTGGTAGAAGTGGTATGAAGCTTTATGCTTAAATTCAAAATAGCGGTACTATCACAACCGACTGCATTGATCAAATGAGTGGTGTATGACCCTGCATCATTATAGGATATGCTATTAAATAAATAAGAACTACCCTGACAAATCGCAGCATAAGTGGTAGAAGTGGTATGAAGCTTTATGCTTAAATTCAAAATAGCTGTACTGTCACAACCGGCTGCATTGATCAAATGAGTGGTGTATGTCCCGGCAGCATTATATGATGTGCCATTAAATAAATAAGTACTACCCTGACAAATGCCGGCATTAGTGGTTGAAACAGTAGGCAGTTTAATATTTAAATTCAACGTCGCGATACTGTCACACCCTTCTTCATTGATCAAATGGGATGTATATGTTCCGGCAGCATTGTAGGAAGTGCCATTGAACAAATAACTACTTCCCTGACAGATGGCTGCATTGGTTGTTGAAACAGTTGAGTTTATTACATTTAAAATCAAAATTGCAATACTATCACAACCTACAGCATTCGTAAAATGGTTCATATAAGTTCCGGAAGCAGTATAGTTTACCCCGTTAAAGTAATAGCTTCCTCCGGAACAAATGGCATCACTTATTATAGAACTGGATTGTAATTTTTCGGTTAATACCAATGTGGCAACACTATCACAACCAGCAGAATTAATTAAATGGCGAGGATAAGTTCCCGGAATCTTGTAGGATGTTCCATTAAACAAATAAGAACTACCACGACATACAGAAGCTGTTGTTGTAGAAGAACTGGTCGCAATTATTTTTACAACATAAAAAACAGAATCTGTGCATCCGTTTGAATTTGAAACTATATATTTAATGGTGTCGTTACCAGGAGAAATTGCTGTCAGTAATCCGCCATTTGAAATAGTTGCAATGGATGGTTTCATACTTTTCCATGTTCCTCCCGGAGTTGAATTTTGTAATAGTTCAGACTGTCCTTTACAAATATTTTTATTCCCGGTTATGGGACTAATTACAGGTAAAGGAACAACAGAAATATTCCTGACTATTGAATCAATACAACCATTTACTGAAGTAGCAATTAATTTTACTTTATAATTTCCAACAGAATTAAATAGTTTGACGTTATTGGTAGATGTAGAAGTAGTATTATCACCAAAATTCCAAAAATAAGTAAGAACTGAATTGTCACGTATAGATGAAATATTCGTTAGATTCACAGGCTTACCGATACATATCGTTGTATCCGACTGAAAAGCTGCTATTGGTGCCGGATTTACATTCAATACTGTAAAAGCAGTATCACGACAACCAAATCCTACATATGGAACCAAATCAACATTTATAGTGGTGCTTGTTGCCGGTGGGGGTGATAAAGTTAATGTTTCGCCGGTCCCCAACAAATTAGTAAAAGTACCATCATACCAATTATACGTTTGATAGCCCGAAGGGGCCTTTAGGGTTAACGATGGAATATTTTCACAATAAGTAGTACTATTAACAAGGGATATACAATTTGAATTAACATCAACATAGGCATACCCAAAATGCTGACCTCTTGTACAATCCTCAGTTGTAAATTCAAGGATTACAGTATGACCTGCATATCCTGAGAGGTTAATGGTGACTGCAGTCCATGGTTTAAACAGAACTAAAGGATCTAATGTGGAACTTTGAAACCCGGGCAACCCGGAACCTGCAGTAAAATCATAACTTGCACAAGAAATTACATTTGAACTGTTGTTGGCATCATAAACCTTGGCCTGAAATCGAGGTTGTTGATCAAAATTATGGTTGGGGTCCTGAAAAACGACAGCATAATAATATTCAATTTGAAAATCATTCTGATCAGCTGGGATTGTAAATGTACATGACACTTTTTCAGCTTGACTGCCAGTAGAATTATTTCCTAATTGAAGCGAGTAATTTCCACCGGAAGGACAAAGTCGTGGAAAACCTCCATAAACATCATTTACGGGTAATGAAGTGGATGAAATAAGTTGGTGTCTGTTTGCTATTGGAGCGACCGGAGTTGTAGGTGACCAGGTAACATAATTGGTACCATTTGTTTTGGCAGTTCCTTTATAACATTTCCAATTGGTAAAATCACCAAATTCGAAATCTATGTTATCAATGCAACCACTTACATTTGATGAAACTTTTGAAATTGAAGATGTTTTTGAAGAAGAATTATTTAATGTAAAGTTTGAAGATATAATCGAATCTGAAATTTCTAAGTTAGTTTTAGACATTGGTACTATTGGCCTTTCTTTGTAAGACCAAAATGATTGTCCTAAAACAAAATTGGCAACCAATAAAAAAACAAACAAACTTAAAAATTTCATATATTGCTAAAATACCATAAGCTCACTTCTATATATTAAAACTATCAATAAAAATGAGAGAATTATTTATAAAATCGAATCATATCTTCTAAATTTAAATTTGTAAAAAAGGAATGCTATCAAACATTTAAATGCTCATCTTATTATTCGATTTGGAATTTATTAATCACTTCCAAAGATCAAATAATAAGTAAAAAATATTGCAGAATCCATTATATAAATAAATCACGAAAAACATAAGCAATTCATCTTTTATAATTAAATCAAACAGTATCTTTAAATTACGATTCAAATATAATCATATTTCAGGGTCTTTATCTCATCACAACATGTAGTAGATATTACTACAAGTATAGAATAACTGTAATTTATTAGTATAAATATTAGTGAATCAAATACAATATAATTATAAATTTATATTTAGCATTTTATGCATTAAATTGCAACAATCGAATAATGAAGAGTTGAAGCTAAAATCAAATTAAATAATTAAGAAATTATATGTTAACCTCATGTAGTATTTTTTATATAATCAGCTAGTATTTTATTCATTTTCAACATGTTAAAATAATTTATATATTTGCATATTTGTATATTATTACATTATAGAAGTATTATTTAAGTCCAGCAAATCTAATTTTTATCATAAATAACATCTAATAGCTTTCATCATTAAAAAAGAAAATTAAAAAAAGAGAAATATAACACATAGAAAAAACCCTCTTTATCATATGATAAAGAGGGTTTTTTCTATTTAAAACAAATCTTAGTCGAAAAGCATTTAAGCAAATCTATTCTACATGAATTCTGGATCCTATATTATCCGATTTCTTTACATTCTTAGGATGACCCAGGCATTCAATTTCACTTGCTCCATAAGCTTCTGCATTTAAACTTTCTGAGGCATAAACCTGTGCATGGGTTGCTCCGCTCACATGAATATCAACGTTGTTAGCGATCAAATTTTCAGCTTCAACCTGGCTGGCACCAAAACCTGTCAATTTTAATGCTTTGCAGATACCTTTTATTTCAACTTTAGAAGCTCCTTTTGTATCGAGATTAATCTGACCTGCGACATTCAAATCCAGATTCGCTTCACTGGCACCTAAAAGTTCAAGTGAAAAATCAGGAATTACCAGTTGATTCTCTGTATTAATTTTACAGGCACCTTTAGCAACTAAACTTTTTATCGAATCATACGAAACATTTACTTTAACCGACCTACTCAGGTTTATACCGTCAGTATAAATGTATAACACTCCATTTTCGACCTTCGTAATCACTCTGGATAAAAAATCATTTGGGGAGGCAACAGTAACTTCCTGGACAGAGTCTTTTTTTAAAACTAATTCAAAGTTACCTGCAATATCCACAGCATGAAAAGTTCCTAATTTTCTTGTTTCATTTTCAAACGGTTTATCATCGTTATACCAGTTTATTGAGAATGAATGTCCATCATGATTATGCATATGAAATAGTGTATTTGCACCAACGCTGTAAAACATAAACAGACCGGCAAGCCAAAGAATCAATACCACCCAGGTAGCTGTATGCGACGTATTACGACGGCCTGAAACCATATGTGTTGCCCAGTAAATCAACAAAAAGATGGGGCTGCCTACAAGCAATATCAATGAAAATACCAATAGCACCATCTTTTCTGGTGAAATAACCGACCAATTTGAAATTAAATCAGGAGCAAATCCATTTAGTGCTGCAGGTTCAAACATCAGCAAGAAAAGAACCAGAATTAAAGCTCCTATCACTACAATCCCCACTAAACCAACAATAGCTCCTACAAAACCGAAGATAATTTTAAAGAACCAACGTAAAACCTCCAAAACCCGTTCCCCGACTCCCTGAGCCGATTGTTTGAATTTCTCACTTTCCATGTAATTTTTTACGTTGTTTACTTCAGTCTTTATATTTTCAACCGTGACATCTTCACCTTGCATTTCGAGGCGTTGTGAAGACGTAATCGCTGCCGGAGCTACAAACCACACCACTATGTATATTGGAATAATAAAGCCTACTCCTAAAAAGACTAAAATGACAAGTATGATTCTAATCAAGGTTACATCAAGGTTGAAATAAGCTGCCAAACCGCCTGCAATACCACCAAGAATTGCATTTTCAGGATCCCGATAAAAACGACGTGATTTTTGCTGTTTCTTATCGTTTTTGGGTGGAGTTTCAGGTTCTTCTTCATCACCTGTATATTGACTGGGTTTGCCCATGATTTCAATGATTTCTTCCACATCGGTCAAATTGACTACATTTTTAGTCTTTTGAAGTTTTTCATTAAACAGTTCAGCAATTCTGGCTTCAATATCATTCATTATTTCCACTCTTTCCTCATCCGATTGAAAATGATCGGCTATCTCGGAAAGGTAAGTCTGGAGCATTTCGTATGCATCATCATCGATATGAAAGACGATGTTATTCAAATTTACTGTTAATGTCTTTTTCATAACGTAAAAGTTAATTTCGGTTTTATATTTCTCCTTTTATTTTTTTTACAACATTGTAAATCTCATTCCATGAGTTTTCCAGTTCGTCAAGGAATCCAGATCCCCGCTCTGTCATTTCATAGTATTTACGAGGTGGTCCCTGTGTCGATTCTTCCCATTTATAGTCGAGCAATTCTCCGTTTTTCAACCTTGTCAACAAAGGATATAAGGTTCCTTCCACCACAATTAGTTTTGCCTCTTTCAGTTCGGAAATTATATCCGAAGTATAGGCAGGTTTTTTCCTTAGAATAAGTAGAATGCAATATTCCAGGTAACCTTTCCGCATTTGCGATTTAATATTATCTGCATTCATGTTTATTTGTTTTATTGGTCCATTATATAAGGATTTGATCTATTAAAAAGAGCAGATAGCTTGAGATTATTTTTGGAACATTATTTAAATCCGTTTTTACTCAGGTTTCTTTAATCTTTATTCATCCTTATCCTTCTATGTCATTTACTTCAGCAATTCTAGTAGTTTAATTCTGAAGAAGTATTCGTATTTTGCCTGTGCCTGTTCCGACAACACCTGAGTCAGGTTGCTTTT
>Ga0209124_10000414_pt1 | contig 23703 bp, 18 predicted proteins | sample BarGraIncu01122A_FD_184502 | JGI IMG/M metagenome (GOLD analysis project Ga0209124, IMG submission 184502) | Arctic peat soil microbial communities from Barrow, Alaska - Barrow Graham LP Incubations 011-22A (SPAdes) (version 2) | ecosystem: Environmental > Terrestrial > Soil > Wetlands > Peat...
CTATATATCCTCCGATAATATAAATAGAATCTTTGATGGTTGTTCCATTTGTCGTTGCAAGTGCTATAGGCATTGCTGTTTTTGTCGACCAGGTATTGGTAACTGTATTATAGCATCTGTTAATATTGACAGGTGTTCCACCACCCATCAGGTAAACATAGCCTGTGTCATTAATTATTATACCAGATGGTATAACACGTGAAGCATTTGTCGCTCCATCAGGGAGAACAGCTAAACCTGTTGTCCATTGCGATGAAAAATTGGAACAGGGGGGGGGTATAGCCCCGGGCCAGCTGTATTCAAAAACCCCTCTCCCGGGCATTGTCGCATTTGCCCCGCCTGCATAAAGCGTTGTATCCCCTACTGTCCTGAATACGAGAGATCTTACAGGATAAGTATTTACCAAATCACCGGAATTGAAATCAGCCCAGGAATTCCCGCCGTCAGTAGTTCTCCAGACACCTTTGGTTGTTGTTCCGCCATCCATTCCAAGGAAAAACTGATTTGTGGTACCGGGTCTGATAATACAAGATCTCAGAAGCGTTCCCGTAGCTATCGGTAAACCGGTGTGCATCTTTACCCAAAGTTGTCCGCCATTGGTAGTGAGGTATGCACCTCCGTCAACATCATTTACAAATAATGCCGCAAGAACTATGGAAGTATCTGCAGTACTTATACTTAAAGCACGTACAGGGTCTCCGGTGGTACTGGTAGGCAAACCGTTGCTGATATTATTCCAGGTTGCTCCGCCATCATAAGATTTAAATATACTAGATGGTCCAATAGCTCCAGGATAAAACATGGAAGAACCTGCATAAATTATATTCGGGTTCTTGGGATTTATTAATAACGAAAGAATTTGTTTGTTTGTTAAACCGGTGGTGTCAGGAAGCCAGGTTGCACCTGTATTTGTGGTTTTATATAAACCAACCGTAGATGCAACTAAACCATCAAATACACACATATAGGCTATTGCCGGGTTTGTAGGATGTACAACAATTGATTGAATTGCTACGCTCGTTTCTACAATACCGGAATTAGACAATGTCCAGATCGCACCGGCATTTGTACTGACGTACATACCACTGTTAGTCGCTCCGTTCTGATCTGTACCTGCATACAGAACGTTCGAATTTGATGGAGCAATTGAGATGCAGAAAACACCTTTATATGTTATTCCATTATTGACCGGAAACCAGACAAGGCCGCCGTTAGTAGTTTTGTAAACGCCGGAATCCAATCCAACATGGTACATGGTGTTTTGATTATTCGGGTCAATAACCATTCCATAAATTCTTCCGCTGTTACTGTAATTGAGAGTCCAGGTATTGATTCCGTCCTGTGCTAATGAAAATTGAAAAGCGATAAAAAAGAGAAGAGAAGCAATTAATGATTTTTTCATAAAGTCTCCTTTATTTTAAGTTTAATAAATTTGTGAAAACAAACCTGTTTGAGCAAACGAAAAGCTGTAATTGATTTTTCATTTTTTCTTTTGGCCTAAAGTTAATTAAAAGTTTATTGCTCAGGATTTGTACACAGGGTTCATTGAAGTTTTAATAGCTAAAAGAATCGAATGGACAAACCCTTTTTAATTTATTTTGTGACCTAAGTAACATCCTTTTTTTGTTTTCTCAATAATACTTATGGTTAATGTAATATATAATTCTAGAATAATCAAACTTAATTTTTTTCTAAGTTTTAATTTTCTTTGCCATTTATTTGTCTCTCATTCCAAAATTAAATTTTGGGACATACTTATGTTGGAAACTCTGTTTCCATTTTAATATTTACGAACAAAGTTTTAAAAAAAGTATATCCCCAAATCACCGAGGATTCGGGATGGAAAGAGCGCACGAGTTTGGGTACGAGAGGGAAAATATAATAAATTGTAATGTCGGTAGTTTTCACCTAAAAATATGCGAAACTCATCGGATGAATTACCAGCGATACCGCTTGATTCATCCGATGAATATATAATTAGCTTATTTCATTCACCCAATAATTGGACTGCATCAATCTCTTTCCATCCCGGGACTGAATTTGTCGCTAGGGTTATTTTTACGGTTTTTGTTTTGTAGTCAGTCTTATCAAATTTCGTTTTGAAATATTGAATCGAAACTGCTTCATATTTGGTTTTGTCTAATCCTTCCCATACGGTATGACTTTTACCTTTTGTATCAATCAATTCAATTTTAATAATTGCACCCGGATTAAAACTTTGCCTGACTCTCACTTCAGTTGCATTTACAGATTTTTCATAATTAAGTATAACCCATTCTACACCTTTACTCTGCTCTTTCGAAGTCCATGCTTTTCCATTATCCCCGTACGTTTCTACATCCGGGGCTCCTATCATCTGGTCTGCTGTCCAGGTATCTTTTCCTGTATGGTCAGCATAAGTAGAACTTGCTTCAGCACTCACAACCCACTGTCCCAATGGATCTTTCAGTATTTTTTCCTCTTCTAATGCTTCTTTTACTTTCTTTTCCCTGTCCATCTGCTCTTTCACTGCTTTTAAAGAATCTTCTTTTTTCTGCTGAATGGTTGACTGTTCACTCTGCTGAGGCGTAGTTTTTTCTTTTGTTGCTTCTTCTTTTTTCCCGCAAGAAGTAATTACAAATGCAATCACAATTAAAAAATATATTAACTTTTTCATTTTTTTCCCTATCAATTATTTTATAAAATATTTAAAAGAATCTAAATTGAATTTAATTTTATTAATATAATAAACTTAAATATTTATTAATATATTATTAATTTGATATCCTGATTCAATAAGTTCAAAGGTTTACAATGAAACAATTATAACCCGACTATTTTCCCGGGAAGAGAAGTTCTGTAAAAACAAAACATAATTTAAAATTATATCTTATACTTCTGTTTAATATTTTTGTGGTGTCTGGCTTTCCTTCCGGCAAGTGTCTGGACGTAAGTTTTCGATTAAATCGAAACTATAGATCTGAGATACCACAAGCAATTAAAGTAACTCATCGGATGAATCACCAAAATTACTATCTACCGTGTGTCAGACAGGCTTGATTCATCCGATGAACATGAAGAAAAAAATAAATTATTATGAGCAATTTATTGTTATATTATTATTGAGAAAGTCATAATTTTTTAATAACTTAATTGCATATATTGTTAGAAAATCACAATCTGAAAATGGAAGAAAATAATGCTAATACCATTAATCCGGAACAAAATTTAGAGAACCGGGAATGGCTCGAGTCTTTAGAGGCTCTATTTCAAACAGAAGGTCCTGAAAGAGTAAAAGAACTCTTAAGGCTCCTCGAAGCACAGGCAAAAAGAAATGGAATCAAAACAGATTATACCGCAAATACTCCTTACATAAATACAATACATATTTCGGAACAACCCGTATTCCCCGGCAACAGGGAAATTGAACGCCGTATTAAAAGTATTATTCGCTGGAATGCTATGGCTATAGTTGTCAGGGCTAACAGGGAGCTGAGCGGGATAGGCGGACATATATCCACTTTTGCATCATCGGCTACACTCTATGATGTCGGCTTCAATCATTTTTTCAAAGGTAAAGACGATGAAAGCGGAGGCGATATAATTTATTATCAGGGGCATGCATCTCCCGGGATATATGCACGAGCTTTCCTCGAAGGCAGATTATCTGAAAATGATCTGATGAGTTTCAGGCGTGAGTTATCAAAAGAACATAAAGGGCTTTCCTCTTATCCTCACCCATGGCTGATGCCGGACTTCTGGGAATTCCCGACTGTATCAATGGGTTTGGGTCCAATAATGGCTATCTATCAGGCAAGGTTTAATAAATATTTACTCGACAGGGGAATTAAGGATACATCCAAACAGAAAATATGGGCTTTCCTTGGTGACGGCGAAACCGATGAGCCGGAATCTCTCGGTGCAATCACACTTGCATCACGCGAAAAGCTTGATAATTTAATTTTTGTTATAAATTGCAACCTGCAAAGACTCGATGGACCTGTAAGGGGTAACGGAAAAATTATACAGGAACTCGAAGCGGCGTTCAGAGGCGCTGGATGGAATGTAATAAAAGTTATCTGGGGAAATGACTGGGACCCGCTTCTCGAAAAAGATGAAAGCGGTCTGCTGATTCAGAGAATGCAGGAAGTAGTTGATGGTCAATATCAGAAATATACAGTATCAGATGGCTCCTATATCAGGAAAGACTTCTTCGGTAAATATCCGGAAGTGGAGGAACTTGTGAAGAATCTTTCCGACGAACAGTTAAGAAAATTAAGAAGGGGCGGACACGACCCCGAGAAAGTTTACGCCGCATATAAATCGGCAACAGAAAATAAAGGTTCGCCAACAGTGATACTTGCACAAACCATCAAAGGTTATGGACTCGGCGAAGCAGGCGAAGGCAGAAATATCACGCACCAGCAGAAAAAACTGAATGAAGAAGAATTAAAAGAATTCAGAAGCAGATTTGGCATTCCTATTTCGGATGACGACGTATCCGGAGTTCCTTTCTATAAGCCATCGGAAGACTCTCCTGAAATAAAATATTTAAAAGAACGCAGAAAAAAACTCGGGGGATTTATTCCTCAGAGAATAGTGAAAGCAGAATCTCTCGGGACTCCTCCTGAATCGGTATTCGACGAATTCTATGCCGGCTCCGGAGACCGGGAAGTGGCTACTACTATGAGCTTTGTTCACCTTCTCTCAAAACTTTTGAAAGACAAGGAAATAGGTAAATATGTAATTCCGATAGTGCCGGATGAAGCACGGACTTTCGGGATGGAAACACTCTTCCGGCAGGTTGGGATTTATTCACACGCGGGGCAACTTTATGAACCCGTTGATAAAGAAAGTCTCCTCTATTATAAAGAAGCAAAGAACGGTGCAATACTCGAAGAAGGAATCAACGAAGCCGGTTCAATGAGTTCTTTCATTGCGGCAGGTACATCTTATGCAACACACGGAGTGAATATGATACCGTTTTTTATTTTTTACTCTATGTTCGGTTTTCAGAGAATAGGCGATTTGATATGGGCAGCAGCTGATATGAGGACAAAAGGATTTTTAATCGGCGGTACATCAGGCAGGACAACACTTGCAGGCGAAGGGCTACAGCATCAGGATGGTCACAGCCACGTTCTGGCAATGCCAGTTCCTAATTTGAAAGCGTATGATCCGGCTTTTGCCTATGAAATAGCAGTGATTGTGAAAGACGGTATTCACAGAATGTATGAATTAAAAGAAGATGTTTTTTATTACATTACCGTGATGAATGAATTCTATAAAATGCCTCCAATGCCCAAAGGTTCTGAAGAAGGAATCCTAAAAGGAATTTATAAATTTAAAGAATCTGATATTCCGGCTAAACAAAAATTGCACCTGCTGGGAAGCGGAACAATTTTAAACGAAGTTATAAAAGCGCAGAATATATTAGCTGAAAAATATGGGATACCCGCTGATGTATGGAGCGTGACAAGTTATAAAGAACTGCTCCGTGATGCTCAGGATTGTGAAAGATGGAATATGCTTCATCCTGATGAAGAACTTAAAGTACCGTATATTAAGCAAGCATTTCAGAATGAAGAAGGATATTTTGTTGCCGCATCGGATTATATGAAAATTCTTCCCGAATCAATAAGTAAATGGATTCCGGGAGACTTGATTTCACTTGGAACAGATGGATTCGGAAGAAGTGACGGCAGGGCAGCATTGAGGGACTTCTTTGAAGTTGATGCAAAATATATCACACTCGCAGGATTAAATTTGATGAGAAAACATAATAAAGTTAAAGCATCGTTCGTTAAACAGGTGATTAAAGATTTGGGAATAAATAGTGAAAAACCCAACCCTGCAGTTACATAACATTTATATAAGTAATCAAAGTAACAAATATGATAAAAGAAATAAAATTACCTGAAGTATCGGAGAGCATACAAGTAGGAACGATTGTTAAAGTCCTCGTGAATACAGGCGATATGCTGGAAGAAGACCAACCGATGATAGAGCTCGAAACAGAGAAAGCAATGTTCGAAGTACCTTCAACGGAAAAAGGAAAAATCGTAGAAATACTCGTTAAAGAAGGCGATAAAATAGAAGTTGGCAGTGTCATTCTTAAAATTGATGATGGAACGGGTGAAGCAAAATCAGAGACCGTAAAAACAGAAAAACCAAAAGAAGATATTAAAAAGAAAAAAAATATAGAATCAGTTCCTGAAAAAGTAAAACCTTCAGCAATGCAGGAAACGGAAATAAAACCGGTAGAAAATATTTCAAAACCTGAAGAAAAAATACAGAACGATACAACACTGGTAAATGCTTCTCCGGTGGTAAGAAAATTTGCAAGAGAGCTTGGTGTTGAATTGAAAGATGTTCCCGAAACTGATAATGACGGCAGGATTACGGAGAAAGAAGTGAAGAACTATGTAAAAAGCGTTTTCGAAACCGGAGGGTTGAGGCAAGCAAATGTTCCTCTTCCGGATTTTTCGAGATGGGGTGAAGTAAGAAAAGAGCCAATGAGCAAGGTGAGAGCGATAACAGCTAAGAGTATGTCTCACTCTTTATCAATTCCGCAGGTTACTCAATATGATAAAGCCGATATAACAGAACTGGAAGAATTCAGGAAAAAGCAATCAGCAAAAAACAAATCAGATGTAAAAGTAACAGTCACATCAATCCTCTTAAGGATAATATCATCTGCGTTAAGGCAATTCCCTCAGTTTAATGCAAGTATCGATATGAAAAATCAGGAAATCATTTATAAAGATTATTATAACATCGGAGTTGCAGTTGACACGGAAAGAGGGCTGTTAGTTCCTGTTGTGAAGGATGTTGACAAAAAGAATGTGATAGAGCTATCATTGGAGCTAACCGTTTTATCAGAGAAAGCAAGAAATAAAAAAATTATGCCCGATGAAATGGAAGGCGGGAATTTTACAATTTCAAATCTCGGCGGAATAGGCGGAACAGGATTTTCCCCGATAGTATATTCTCCACAAGTTGCAATACTCGGAGTATCTAGAGCAAGCACTGAAGCAGTTTGGATAGATGATAAATTCGAACCGAGACTGTTACTGCCTCTGTCATTATCATATGACCATAGATTAATTGACGGTGCTGATGCAACGAGATTTCTCCGCTGGGTTTGCAATGCACTGGAAAATCCGTTTCTGATATAGAGTAATCAGAGGGAAAAAATAATGTCGATAAAAATTTGAATTATAAAATACAAAAACCATATGAAATCCTACAGAAAAGAACTCTGGTTTGATATTAAAAAAAGAAGGGAGTTTATCAATATTACTCCTGATGTGAACAAATGCTTAACAGAAAGCGGGATAAATGAAGGTCTCCTGCTCTGCAACGCTATGCATATTACTGCAAGCGTTTTTATAAATGATGATGAAAGCGGATTACATAATGATTTTGAAAAATGGCTTGAAGGACTTGCTCCTGAAAAACCATATTCACAATACAAGCATAATGGGTATGAAGATAATGCAGATGCACACCTCAAGCGAACCATTATGGGCAGGGAAGTCGTGGTAGCAGTTACAAAAGGCAAACTCGATTTCGGTCCATGAGAACAGATATTTTACGGCGAGTTTGACGGTAAAAGAAAAAAGAGAGTACTGGTAAAAATAATCGGAGAATAATAAATCAGTTCCCAATCGGGGATTGGGAACCAGAGAAACTCAAAAAGGAGCAATATATCAAATATCAGTGATACTGAAACACTAAAGTTGTGCTTTCAGTTTTGAAACTATCATCGGTTTAGGTACTGCACCGACAATTTCATCGACTTTTTTTCCGCCTTTGAAAATCAAAAGTGTAGGGATACTTCTAATTCCGAACTTGGAGGCAATTAAGGGATTGTTATCAACATCAACTTTACCGATCTTTGCTTTTCCTTCAAATTCCCCTGCCAATTCTTCCACTATCGGGGCAATCATCTTGCATGGTCCGCACCATACTGCCCAGAAGTCTAAAAGTACAGGGATGTCGGATTGTTCTACTTCCTGCGCAAAATTTGAATCTGTAATTTGTATAGGATGCATAATTAAATTGTTTCCTTTCGGTTTTAAGTTTAAAAATTATAAAGATATTAATTTATGTTCAAGTTATTTTCGCCTAAAAGATTTTTTAATTTGATAATTAATTCATTTGTGGGTTCCACACGGAACTCTTTTGAACGGTAAACTTTTGATTCACCATTATTAATAACGTTAATGAAAAGATTGCAGCTACCGGGGTTCGCTTTAAATAAAGCTTTGAGTTCAGATATCAATCCATCATTTATCAAACTATGTTCGATGCTCAAACTTATATTGTGTGCATACTGTAGTTGAAAAGTTTCAATAGAGTGAATATTTTCCACTAAAAGTTTGATCTTGTCACCGTTTTCCTCAGCTTTGCCTTCGACGAATACAAGTTTATCGTTCTCGAAAAGTCTTGTCTTTGCATCATAAAGTTTACTAAAGGCAACGCATTCGCCTGTTCCGTAAAAATCAATCAGGTGGAATACTGCAAAACGGTTTCCTTTCTTCGAACTCTTCACCTGAAGATTGCTTATCGCTCCGCACATCTTCACATTCCCTAATTTTGAAAAATCAATTTCACTTACATCATCACCAAAATGCAGATTTACAAAATTCTTAATTAAACTTCTGTACTTTTCGAGGGGATGACCAGAGAGATAAAATCCGAGAACACTTTTTTCCCGGTTGAATTTTTCAGTTTCAGGAAATTCCTCAAAACCAATCAGGATTAAATCATGTTTTTTAGGCAAGCCTGAATCGCTTACAAATAATGCTTCCTGCCCGTTAGATTCGGGAGTGTCTTTATATCTTTGCGCATATAGAGTTGCCCTTTCAAGATTGCAATAAAGTTTATTGCGGTTCGGCTCCAGATTGTCGAAGGCACCTGCAAATATCAGACTTTCAAGAGATTTCTTGTTCACAATCCTTAAATCGACTCTCGTTAGAAAATCTATAAAACTATCATAGTTCCCGTTCTCTTCTCTTTCCTTTACAATTGACTCCGCTGCTTTTTCCCCTACGTTTTTTATCGCACTCAAGCCGTAAATAATGTTTCCAGCCCCGACTCCCTGTGTTACATATTCAGTTTTGAAGTCAAGAAAACTTGAATTTACATCCGGCTGCTTAAGTATGATGTTCATCTTTCTGCATTCCTCTGCAAGAAGCTGAACTTCCGTTTCGTCGTCTTTCCTTGACTCCATCGATACGGCAAGGAACTCGAGCGGATAGTGTGTTTTTAAATATGCAGTGTAAAATGCGAGAATGGAATATGCTACCGCGTGTGATTTGTTAAATCCATAATCCGCAAATTTGAACATTAACTCGAAAATCTCATTTGCGATTTTTTTGGAAACACCATTTTTATCGGCTCCTTTCATAAATTCATCTTTTATTTGTTTCATCTTTTCCTTTATCTTCTTGCCCATCGCTTTTCTCATATTATCCGCCTGCTCCATCGAGAAGCCTGCAACCTCGCGTGCTATCTGCATAACCTGCTCCTGATAAACTATGATACCGTATGTTTCTTTAAGTGCATTTTCCATCTTCGGATGGAGGTATGCATAAGGTTTTCTGCCGAATCTTTTATCGATGAATTCAGGAATCAGATTCATCGGACCGGGTCTGTAAAGAGCATTCATTGCTGCAAGGTCGTTTATGTTTTTCGGCTTAAGTTTCGAAAGATACTCTCTCATCTTGCTGTTGGAAAACTGAAATACACCGATTGTGGCACCGTTTGAAAAAAGTTCATAAGTTTTCTCATCATCAAGCGGAATATCCTCCGGCGTTAGATTCAGATTATGTTTTTTATTTATAAGTGAAAGAGTTTTGGATATCACTTTCAATTCCTTCAAACCGAGGAAGTCAATCTTTATAAGTCCTGCATCTTCAAGCTGATTCATATCATATTGCGTGCAGAAAATATTATCCACTCCCACTACTTTAGACAACGGTACATAGTCCGTAACATCTGAAGGTGCAACCACTATGCCTGATGCATGAAGGGATGCGTTTTTATTGAGGTTTTCGAGTACGCTTGCATATTCAAGCAGATTTTTTTTATCATTTTTTTCTGCAGGTGTTCCGGAATTGAAGTACTTGCTGAAATCCGGAACTTCAGATATACATTCTTTCAAAGGCTTCACTTTCCCGAAAACAATGGGTATGACTTTTGTAAGGTCGTTGATCTCATTGAATGGAAAGTTCAAAACCCTTCCCACATCTTTAAGCACTCCCCTCGGAGCAAGTTTATTGAAAGTGACTATCTGTGCAACAGAATTCTCTCCGTATTTTTGTTTTGCATATTGTATCACTTCATCACGTCTGTCGTCCTGAAAATCAATATCTATATCCGGCATTGAAATTCTTTGGGGATTCAGGAATCTCTCGAACAGTAAATTGTAATCAAGGGGATTTACATTTGTAATACCGAGGCAATAGCATACAAGGCTTCCCGCCGCACTGCCTCTCCCGGGTCCGACAAGAATGCCTCTTTCCCGAGCAGACTTGATAAAATCCGCTACTATCAGGAAATATCCCGGAAAATCCATTTGTTCTATTATTTCGAGTTCATGCTTTGAGCGTTTCTCAATTTCAGGTGTAATATCTTTAATGCGTTTATGCATTCCTTCTTTCGTAATTATTGCAAGATATTCATTCAGGTTCTTCGCCTCAGATTCTGCAGGGATTGGAAAATCAGGCATATGCTTTTGATGAAGATCCAGTTCAAGATTGCATTTTTCGGTCACTTCCAGCGTCGATTTAATCGCTTCCGGAAATTCCGAAAAAAGATTGCACATTTCTTTTGCTGATTTAAAATAAATCTGGTCAGTACCGTATCTCAATACCCTCGTTACTTCTGCAGGGTCATAATTTTTATTTTGTTTGGCACTCAGATGAAGATAAATATTATGGGCTATGGCATGTTCTTTTTTTATATAATGGACGTCATTAGTGGCGATGAGTTTTAGTCCGAATTCTTTCGCAATCTTAGGCATATCTTTCAATACAAGTCTTTCGGAATCAAGAGTGATATGGTTTTGCAATTCCAGATAAAAATCTTCTCCGAATATATCCTTATAGATTCCCGTCATCTCCCGTGCTTTTTTCTGGTTGTTCCTTGTGATGTAACAGGATATCACTCCGCCTGCACAGGCAGAGAGAGCCACCAGCCCCTCTCTGTATTGATTCAGGACTTCGAGGTCTATTCTCGGTTTGTAATAGAATCCTTCTGTATGCCCTATAGAAACAAGTTTCAATAAATTTTTGTAACCTGTTTCATCCTTTGCAAGAAGTATTAAATGAGCATAATTGATAGGTGCAGAAAGTGTATCTGAATTGTCCGCAAATGCATCATCCGACACATAATCCCTTCGCCCTTGTAATTTCTCTCCGCGATCATGTCTCGAGCCGGTTTGTGCAACGTAAGTTTCAACTCCGATTATTGGTTTTATATTTTTCTTCTTCGCATATTTATAAAATTCCATAGCACCGTACATGACTCCGTGATCTGTAAGCGCCACTGCAGGCATATTATTTTTCACTGCTTCATCTACTAGTCCGTATGTAGTGCTTATCGCGTCGAGTAAACTGTAATGTGAATGATTATGTAAGTGAATAAAATCCGGCATACTTGAAGATAACAATCAAATACAAATTTGTGTAGGGAAAAATTTTATAATTGATAAAAAAATTAATAGAGGTAAACCTTATGCAGAAAAGAAACAGAGAGATTGATTCCCTGTTTCCTAATCTTCGTTAAAGATCCCTTTTCATAGGGAATTGGGAATCTGTTTTGAAGTCGAGATTATACTTTACGAATTCCCGATATATCAACGATAGATCGGGACAGGCAAGGAGATTCGTAAAGAAAGAGTAGGAAAAGCGAGAGATTAATTCAAAAGAGATTTTGAATTACAAAAATTTATTAATTCTAAATACTCTATTAACAACAAATTAAACACAGAAAAATAAAAATGCGGGGATATTATTATTAAATATATTTAATCCTCTCTGCCAGTAAATCCAGTCAGAAAAAATCTAAAATGGAAAATCATCATCACCTGCAGGAGGGGGAACATCTGTCATCGGTGTCTCTCCGGCTTTTGCAATTTTCCATGCAAGAAGACTATTAAAATATACTTTTTCGCCCTTAGGATTTACCCATTCCCTGCCCCGCAGGTCGAAATTAATTTCAACTTCATCACCCGCTTTAAACTCATCCAGATAATCGCAGTTATCCTGTATAAGTTCAAACTTAATATATTGAGGAAATTCAGGTTTATCCGCATAAATTACAATAAATTCACGTTTCCTGAATGTATCCTTTATCATTTTGGTTGGAGATATTTCGTGTATCTTTGCTGAAATTTTCATTTTATATTATATTGATTAAATTTATTTTTGAAAAATAAAGAATTAAATATTAATTAATAATACTAAAAAGAGGGAAAAATTATAAAATCAATTTCACGAAGCCCTCGAAGAAAAAGAGAAGAAAAAAATATAATTTCTAAATAACCTTCGTGTTATTGCTTCTTTTGCTCTTTCATTATTCATTATTGTCCTGTTTTATTTTTTAATTTTTCATTTTTATTTTGTTTTCGAATCTCCTATCAAGGATCCCAGCCTGTCCCGATGCATCGGGAGCTCGTCGGGAATTCGAAAACTTCTTTCTCTCTGATACACCTTACCACGAAGGTGTTTTATAATGAAAATCCCCAAATAAGGGACCAATTTTCCATGGTGAAAGAGCAATAACAAGAACAACCAGAACAGTCGCAATTATTCCGGTAACCAATAATATTGTTAAAGGGACATTAGTCTTTTGTTTCTCAACACGGGCATACAATATATCCCGCAAATTTATTGTCGAAATTTTATTCTGTAGTTTATATTCCTTTTTAGGTTCACTTTTTATATATATTGTATCGGTTTTTTCCCATAAGAGTACGTCCATAGATTCTCTAAAGTGTTGATAATATTTTGCATTATAATCGGCAAGATAAATTGTTGAATCATTTTTTGTTGTGACATTTAAAATCTTTACATCATCATCGGCTCTTAATTTATCGGGTGAATAGTTTTCAACCCAGGTAGTCTGGCACGAATACAAACTCAGTGAGAATATTGCCAGCAATAATAAAACAAACGCCCTCAACAGATTCCGGAATTTTGGTTTTAAAATATTTGAGTAGATCATTTTTAAACTCCTTTCTTCTTTTGATACAAAATGCTAAAAGAAGACCGTAAAATTGTCATAGTATTGTAAATTAAATGTCAAAGTATTGTAAAAATAATCGATGGGTTATTACATCACTTTTTCGGTTTTCCAATCTTCGGCGGTTGTTTGAAAACCACAATTTGACATTCTGAGCGAAGCTGCCTGTCCCGATCTATCGGGAAAAAATCTCAAAACAGAATAAAAACGAGATTCTTTCCCGAGGTGATCCAATGAATTCGGGACAGGCTGTTCACTTCGTTCCTCAGGATGACAGTTTTCATACAGGCTCTCCGGATTAGAAACTTTTCTTGACTGTGACAGGCATGCAGATTCGTAAAAAGAGACTGGAAAAGTACCGAAAAAGAATATGATACGAAGGTGGGCTTTCGTATCGAGAGGAAAGCAAATGAAAAGCAAGTTTTTTCTCAAATAACTCATTTGTTCTCTTGATTTAAAACGTCAATAAAATAATTCTTACATAAGAATATTATTTATATATTTTTTTTTTTTTTTCTGCATCTTGTTTGAAACCCAATATTAAAAAATGATAATACTATTCAAATTATCCGATATAACTCTCGATTTATTTCCCGATTTAACAAAATTCGTTGATAATATAAGTTTTAATAAACAATCAATAATAGATTATTTTATAAAAGAGTACGCTTTCGGTCCTTTTTTACCTGAAGTTACTATTGATGATGAAATCGTCTCTATTAATGTTGACACAGAAACAATTGAAAAGTTTGACACTGATTTTCAAAAAGCGGTAAGTTTTGCAGAAAATAGAAAATTCAGCGAAGCAAAAGAAATATTAGAAGATTTAATAAAGAAAAATCCTACCATTTCGGAATTTCATCGTGTTTATGGACAGATATTTGAAGTTGAAGGTGATATCGAAAAAGCAAAAGACCATATTTCTGAAGCTTTGAAATGGAATCCGGATAATAAATTTGCTTTAGTTATGCTGGGTAATATTTACGCTCGGCATTATGATGATGTTGAAACTGCTAATAGATTTTATAACAAAAGTTTAACGGTTGACCCAAATGATTATATCGCTTTAAATAATATTGGTGCAAATCTTGCTAAGCTTGATAAGTATGAGGATGCAGAACGGTATTTAGACCTTGCAGTAAAAATTAATGACTCTTACCCGAATACACATTACGGATTAGGTTTAGTTTATGAGCACAAAAAAGAATATTCTAAATCTTTTTTATCGGCTATTCAAGCAATGAAATTATCTTTAAAGAAGGATAAAGATATACATAATCATTCGTATGGATTAGCCGGTAATTCTGCCTTTGAATATATTAAAGCCGATAAAAATATAAACAACATAATTCAACAATATAAAGAAGAGATCGAAAAAGAAGGTAATGCAAAAATAAAAATTGAATCTTCAAAAGAAATAGCTACACCTGCAAAAACCGAATATGCTGAAAATTATAATCGCGATTATCATTTGGTTCGTTATAATTCGGAATTACCCGGGGTTCATCATTTAATTATGCACGAATTAACTCATATTAACTTTTCTAATAAAGCAAAAAAAGTAGGAAAGAATATAAATTTTGCAACTGGTAATACTCACAGGGAATTATTTATTAGAAATTCCGAAAAACAAATATCTCTTATGAGCAAGAATGGAATACCGGAACAAGGTATTACTCAATTTATAAATTCTCTTTTCGATGGTTTAATGAATCAAATGTTTAATGCACCAATAGACTTATTCATTGAAGATTATTTATATAATAAATATCCTGAAAATAGGCCTTATCAATTTTTTGCTTTACAATCATTTCAAAAAACTTATGTTGAAGGCTCTAAAAATAAAGATATTAAAAAGTTTACACCAAAATTTGTATTAGAAGCAAATAATATTCTAAATATTACTCATGCTTTGCAAATTGCAGAATTATTTGGTTATGATTTTACTCCTCAATTTGATGATTTAATATTATATAAGGCATTTGGAAATAAATTGTACAATCAATTTTTAGATATTAAGAAAAATTATTCCCCCGGTGAAGAATATACATTATTAAAAAAATGGAGCAAGGAATTAAAATTAAATCAATATCACAAATTAATTGAGCAAAAAGATACTGATAATAATAAAAGAATAGATGATTTATTGGATGAAATTAAAAAAGATCCATTAAACTTTAACGGAAATGAAAGAAAAGACGCAATCAAACGTGTCAGTTATAAAGATAATCCTGCAGGCTCAATGGCAGTGACAATGTACTGCCTTGATGCATTGAAAACATTCGAAGGTAAAGAAAAAAACTTTGTTCAGGAAGTAACTCTCGAAATTGCTTTACTCGGAACATTTGGACTTTATCCGGGAGATACTGAAAAGAAATATTCTCTGAAGAGTATTCCTGATAAACAATTTACTGCGCTTCATCTGCTTTCGTTCGAATACGTAGGTTTCCAAATGACTGAACCTTCACTTGATACACAACTCGATTTTAAAAACGAATATGAAAATGCAAAAAAATTATTTATTAAATAAATTTGTATAAATTATGTCAATAAGAATATTACATTGCGGTTCTAATGTCGAAAATTATAATTTATGCATTAGTGAAAAGGTTGCAGGATTTCTAAATAGAGGTCCTCAAACAGGTGACATCATTTATTTAGCCGTAAAAATAAATAATCAAAGTTTATGTGGTGCAAGGGGGACACTTACAGATTTTACAGACAATAAACCATGGAAAGATGCTGATAGTTATGTTCATTGTCTTACATTATCGTGTATAGAGTATTGTAAACCTTTTGAACTAAAAATATTATCCCAAACAGGAGGAAAATATTGGTCTTTGAAATACATACGAGGTGTAAGGAGTCTGGATGAGAAGGCAAGCAAATTAATCACTGATAAATTCAATAAAAATAAATCGGAAACATTTCATGAATTTAAGTATAATCCTGTTGAAGAAGTACCTAATGGAACAACAGAAATAGAAGATTCAATCGCAGAGATTGAAACAGAAAATCTTAAACCGTCAGAACTTGAAAAAATAATGGAAGATATACCTGAAGCCAAAATTAAAGTTTTAGGTACTTTTCAAACAATTAATTTTTTGAACGAAACCGATAGAATAATAGGTATTGAAACATTAGTAAATGAAAATTTTTATTCTCTTTTTCCTCATTATCCTGAAAATAAAACAATATTAATTCCTGAAAATAGAATGTTTTTATCAACAGGAGTTGAAGTTCATGATGGATTCAGCATACCGGGGATTAGATCTATCCCAGATGCATTATTAATCGTTTATAATAAACAATCTAAACATCCCTTGGATATTAATATTATCGAATATGAGTGTTTCGGACAGAAAAAGTATCGTTCTTTAGATAAATCAAATTATTTTAATGGTCAGGTTATTCCACAATTAATGAAGTTTGCATCTAATTTTAGTATAGTAACAGATAGACAAATGCGTCATAAAACAATAGAAGATTGGTCTAAAAAAATTATTGATTATATTTTTAAGAATGAATTTCTTCAAAAAAAAGTTACAAATTGGATAAAGGAGATCCATAAAGATATCCATGAACAACAAATTGGTTTGGAATTAAATACTTTACTGCATAATGCTTTCAAAACTGATTTAAAAGTTATGTTAATTATTGATGATTTAAGCACTGAACAAAAAGATACTTTAAAAAATGTTATTAAAGCATTTAGATTAGAAAATGGTGAAAGTGTAAAATTTATAGGTTATATTATAAAATTAGTTCAAAAAATAAATTTGTTAAACTCTGAAGCAGAATATGCTCTAACGGTTCAATAAATATTGAAAATTAACCCCCGCAAATCCGTTCCATCCACGTTCAATATCCCATTAAATTTATCCCCTCTTTTTTTTCTTGAAATAAAATAAAACATTTCTTAAATTATTTCCGACAAAAACTTTCTTTTAAAAACTTAAAAAAAAACATTATGCCATCAACCTCAGAAACAGGTCATGCGAAAAATGTAGCTAATTTTGAAGATGTAATCACTTTCTCCTAGTTTCGAAGATCTACCTTCGAAACATTTTTCCAGTCTGTTTACCAATTTTCCGATTGAGAATCTAAAATTTATTCCTTTACGAATCGAGATTCGTTTAAGAAAGTGGAAAACCTCTTACTACCTATTAATCATCATCTCCTTTATTTCATCTAATTAATGTTTAATTTCTCACTTTAAAATATTATATTGATTTATAAATTATAATTAAATAATACCTATAAAAACATATATTTATGAAGACTAAGAAAGACTTTTTGAAGGAAACAATTCAGCATTTTGATATTAAGGCTCACAATGTAATTCCTCTCGTTGAATCTTATAAGAATATGGCTTTTCAGGCAAGGAATTTATACCGCGCATCTAAATATTATGATATGATGCTTGCAGATGAAAAATGTTCCGTGATTTTATGTCTTGCCGGTTCGCTTTTTTCTGCAGGATTAAAAAATGTTGTTGTGGATATGATTCGAAATAATATGGTTGATGCAATAGTTTCAACCGGTGCAATTATAGTTGACCAGGACTTTTTTGAAGGGCTTGGGTTTAAGCATTATATCGGTACTCCGTTTGTGGATGATAGTGAACTGAGAGAACTGCACATTGACAGGATATATGATACATTTATTGACGAGGACGACCTCCGCGTATGTGATATGACAATAGCTGACATCTGCGATACTCTCGAAAAGAGACCTTACTCTTCCCGCGAATTCATCTGGCATATGGGAAAATACCTTTCCGAAAAAGGAAAGAACAAAGATTCGGTAGTTCTTACTGCTTATGAGCACAATGTTCCGATTTTTGTCCCGGCATTCTCAGATTGCTCTGCCGGCTTCGGATTCGTTCATCATCAGTGGAATAATCCTGTTAAAAATGTCTCAATTGACTCCGCTAAAGATTTTCTTGAACTTACCAAAATAAAACTTGAAGCATTTGAAACAGGAATTTTTATGGTGGGCGGCGGAGTTCCTAAGAACTTTACTCAGGATATTGTTGTAGCGGCTGAAGTCCTGGAAAAATATGTGCCTATGCATAAATATGCAATTCAGATTACCGTTGCGGATGAAAGAGACGGTGCACTTTCCGGCTCTACGCTGAAAGAAGCAAGCAGCTGGGGCAAAGTTGACACGACTTATGAACAAATGGTATATGCGGAAGCCACAATAGCAATGCCTCTAATTGCGGGCTATGCTTATCATAAAGGTAACTGGAAAAACAGAAAGAAACGCGAATTCCAGACGATGTTTCTCTTTAAAAAATAAAATCAAAATTTATGATTAAAGGGGGAGGGAATTTAAAACTAAAAATTTACAGGAATATAACCGGACTTGTAATCAGGTGCTGGTATTCAACCGAGAAAGTAAATCTTGGCTTAGGAGTATTTTTCGGATACGGATTTATTGAAAGACAATATTAAATAGTAACCGATGTCGTTGCCGGAAATTTTATTAATCGCACTCGGACTTGCGATGGATGCATTTGCTGTTTCAATATGTTCCGGTGCTAAAGAAATTACAAGAGGTTTACGCCCCACTTTCAGACTTTCATTTCATTTCGGATTATTTCAGTTTTTGATGCCGATATTAGGATGGTTTCTCGGGTCATGGATTCAGGATTATATTGTATTTATAGACCATTGGATTGCCTTTGGTTTACTCGCTTTCGTGGGGGTTAGAATGATAAAATCCGGTTTTGCCAAAGACGAGGTACCTGATAACCTTGACCCTTCTAAAGGAATGAACCTGGTGATGCTGAGTATTGCAACAAGCATCGATGCTTTCGCAATTGGTCTCAGTTTTGCAATGCTAAAAGTGAATATATGGTTCCCGGGAATTGTGATTGGTGTCGTAACGGGAATATTATCTTTAATTGGTGTACAGCTTGGAAATAAACTTGGGATAAGGTTCGGAAAGAAAATGGAACTGATAGGCGGAGCGATATTGATTATAATAGGGGTCAGGATTTTATTTGAACACTTATATATTAATTGAAAAATTAGATAAATTTTTTTATGCCGAATAAATTGTTATTTATTTTCTTGCTGTTCTTTTTTAATTGTAACGGAAGAAGTATTCCCGGTATTGAAAATAAAAAAACTCCTGAAACCGTAAAAGATTCTATTGAATTCAATTATGACTCCACTATCAATGAATTAAAAAGCACTCTGAGCAATGATTTCATAATAAAGACTTCTTCCTGCTTTGTAATTGCAAGTAACCTTACGGAAAATGAAACACGGAAAATTATTGATAATACTATTGCTTCTGCTGAAGAATGCTTTTATAATGATTACTTTGAAATAAAACCTGATGAAGTTATAAAGATATTTCTTTTCAAGGATGATAAAACGTACAAATTCTGGGCAAAGACATTGTATAATGATTATGATGACCTCTCTCCCTACGGCTATTACAAGTCATCTAAAAAAGCAATGCTGATGAATATAAATACAGGCTCGGGAACGCTTGTGCATGAAATGACACACGCTTTTGTGAGATATGATTTTCCGGATATACCTTCCTGGTTTAATGAAGGGCTTGGCTCACTCTATGAACGATGTTCATTGAATAACAAAAAAATTATCGGATATGTTAACTGGCGGCTTCCACGCCTGCAGAAGGATATTAATGATAAATCATACAAGAGTATCGATTATCTTGTGAATACCGGTGATGAAGAATTTTATGGTGAAAACAGCGGGTTCAATTATGCTCAGGCAAGATATCTGTGCATGTACCTTCAGGAAAAAGAATTATTGAAAAAATTTTACAAAACCTTCCGCAGCAGATATAGCGAAGATATTACAGGAAAGAAATTTCTTGAGGAAATTCTTAATAAAAATATTTCCGATATAGACTTTGAATTTAAATCCTGGGTTATGACATTAAAACTGAATGACTGATTTTATTAATTAAAAAATATAAATCTCTTCTATAAACAAAAGGACAAAAAATTTCTTTCAATTATTAATTTCTAATTATTAATTGTTATCTTACTTCCCTGATGATTTTCACCACTTTATATATCTTATAAATATCGCTTTTTTTGTGTACGGTGGGAGGAAATTTTGTGTTTATGGAATATAACATAATCTTATCATTACCCATAAATCTTATCAGTTTAGCATTACTCATATAAGAGTCCGGAATTGTTTTGAAATTCACCACAACTGCCCTTCCGTCTTTTATCTTTGCAGGATCATCAACGCATAGGAGCAGGTCTCCCGGATTTATATATGGTGCCATCGAGTCGCCCCGTGCTATAGCAATAAACGGATTTAAATAATGGCTTATATCCGAGAGTTCATAATACTTTAAAGAATCACCGTTCATCTGTGTATAAACAGGAACGCCGCATTCTACTTCCCCGAGTACAGGGATTCTCTTCGTTTTCTTAATGCTTTCCTGTTTTATCACCATCATCTCGCCTTCTCCATTAAGAAGCCAATTCAGGTTGCATCCTGCTTTGTGAATCTTATTCAGGATTTCCGGCAGTGGTAACCTCTCACCGTTGAGGTATTTATGCAGCATCTGGGGGGACATTTCTATTATACCGGCAAATTCTGCTTTCGTAGAGCTAACCGCATTTGCAAACTGCGTCAGCCGGGCGCTGAAAATTTTTTTATCCATTTTAGTATTTGTTTATTTTACAGTTATAAATTAGTTGATTAATACCATCTTGACAAAATAAATCATTTAGTTTATATTTGTTATGTAGATTATATTACTCTCACAATATAATACAAATAGTTTATATCTGCAACACCAGGAAAAAATCATAAACAAAAAATTAAATTAGCAAATTATGCCTAAAAAAACCGATTTAATATATAAGTCTATTCCGGATTATCCGGATTACTTTGCCTGCTCAAACGGGAAAATATATTCATCCAAAAGAATGAATTCAACGGACGGTACAAATAACCTTCGCTACAAAGAGCTTACCGCCTATATTCAGCCCGGTTCTAAATATCTCTCTGTCAATCTTGTGAAAGATAAAACAAAAATATCAATTAACGTACATAAACTTGTAGGTTGGGCTTTTACGGGTTGTGACCCGTATAAATACCGTTACACCCATAAAAGGAAAAATTATCTCGATAATACCCCGTATAATTTAGAGTGCCATGAACTTGAAATCACAGACGAAAATGAAAACCGGCTAAAAGAACTTGAATTGAAAGAACATGAAGCACTATTCCGAAGAAACATTAATTATGATTACAGGTGCAAAATCTGGAAAAACTACGAAGTCCTGAAACTGAAAAATAACACGAAATTACTGATTAATTTTTTAAAGATTTATCTTACCGCAAAAAAAATGATATGATGAAATGATTGCCCGGCGCAGACTTCAACATCTCTAAGAACCAAATATACGTTGATTATTTAATTATTTAAAATTAAAATGGGTATAGAAGTTTATCCGGAGGTGATAAAATGAAAAAATTAATTTATTCATTAGTTTTTCTTTTAATTGTACATTGCACATTTAACTTTGAAAATTGTGAAGCTCAGTGGGTGCAATGTGATGGAATTTATGGAGGTGTAGTTTATTCCCTTGCCGCAAGCGGAAATAATATATTTGCAGTGACAAACGGCATTGGCGTATATCTCTCCACAAATAACGGAATCACCTGGACACAAACCGCTTTGAATAGTCAAATTGTTTATTCCCTTGCCGTAAGCGGAAATTATATATTTGCGGGAACAAATAGTGGTGTTTATCTCTCCACAAATAACGGAAGTTCCTGGACACAAACCGCATTGAATAATGAAAATGTTCATTCCCTTGCCGTAAGCGGAAATAATATTTTTGCAGGGATGAGAGGTTATGGCGTTTATCTCTCCACAAATAACGGAAGCACCTGGACACAAACCGCATTGAATAATCGAACTGTTTATTCCTTTGCCTTAAGCGGAAATAATATATTTGCGGGAACAAATGGCGGCGGTGTTTATCTCTCCACAAATAACGGAAGCACCTGGACACAAACCGCTTTGAATAATCAAAATGTTTATTCGCTTGCCATAAGTGTTAATAATATATTTGCAGGAACAAATTGGAGTGGTGTATATCTCTCCACAAATAACGGAAACAACTGGACACAAACCGCTTTGAATAATCAGTATGTTTATTCCCTCGCCGTAAACGGAAATAATATATTTGCAGGAACAGATAATAGTATTTATCTCTCCACAAATAACGGAAGCACCTGGACACAAACCGCTTTGAATAATCAGTATGTTTATTCCCTCGCCGTAAACGGAAATAATATATTTGCAGGAACAGATAATAGTATTTATCTCTCCACAAATAACGGAAGCACCTGGACACAAACTGCATTGAATAATAGGTATGTTTATTCCCTCGCCGTAAGTGGAAATAATATATTTGCGGGAACAGATGGTGGGGGTGTTTATCTTTCCACAAATTACGGAAACACCTGGACACAAACTGCTTTGATTAATCTGTATGTTTTATCCCTTGCCGTAAGTGGAAATAATATATATGCGGGGACAGACCCTTATGGTGTTTATCTCTCCACAAATAACGGAAGCACCTGGACACAAACCGCTTTGAATAATCAAAATATTCACTCCCTTGCCACAACCGGGAATAATGTTTTTGCCGGGACAGACTCGAACGGCGTTTATCTCTCCACAAATAACGGATTAAGTTGGACACAAAAAAATCAGGGGTTTGGTTTTGCCCCTCGTGTATATTCTTTATTAATCGCAAACAATTACATATTCGCAGGAACATATTATAAATCCGCCTGGCGCCGGTCACTAGCTGAAATTATCGAAATACAAAACATCAGCACAAAAATTCCTTCTTCGTTTTCATTAAGTCAAAATTATCCGAATCCTTTTAATCCAACAACAAATATAAAATTTGATATTGCGAAAAATGGATTTGCCTCAATAAAAATTTATGATATTCTCGGCAAAGAAGTCGCGACGCTTGTAAATGAAAATTTGAAATCGGGGACTTATGAGGTGACATTTGACGGGAGCGATTTATCAAGCGGAACGTATTTTTATCAATTGAGAGTCAGTGATTTTGTAGAAACAAAAAGAATGGTTCTAATCAAATAAATTTATAATATCTTGTTGGTGTCGCGATGCTTAAATCCTCCATAAAGATTGTAGGACTGTAAGCACCAACAATGGCAGAGAATTCCTTGCACCGCTTCAAAGAGCTTACCGCCTATATTCAGCCCGGTTCTAAATATCTCTCTGTCAATCTTGTGAAAGATAAAACAAAACTATCAATTAACGTACATAAACTCGTGGGATGGGCTTTTACGGGTTGTGACCCGTATAAATACCGTTACACCCATAAAAGGAAAAATTATCTCGATAATACCCCGTATAATTTAGAGTGCCATGAACTTGAAATCACAGACGAAAATGAAAACCGGC